>Ga0187854_10000932_pt1 | contig 31726 bp, 36 predicted proteins | sample June2016WEW_6_15_FD_132445 | JGI IMG/M metagenome (GOLD analysis project Ga0187854, IMG submission 132445) | Peatland microbial communities from SPRUCE experiment site at the Marcell Experimental Forest, Minnesota, USA - June2016WEW_6_150 | ecosystem: Environmental > Terrestrial > Soil >... | reverse complement strand
TTCGGTAGTTCGTCGCTTTCTGAGATGCTCTGATAGTCAATCGTGAGGCCTGAGATCCTGTTCTTGAGAAGGACCAGGTCGAGTTTCAGTCCCTCGCTTCGGACGTTTATCATGGTCGGCTCCACACCTGCCTCAGGAATTACCTCGTCTTGTGCGTCTTCCATTGTCAGACTTTCGCTCGATGCCATGCTATTACAGACGACTATCTAGCAGTATCTCTGTGTTTTGTCCAAAAAGGGGGAAAGACCTCGGACGACTTCTGCAATACGAAGATTCTCACAGATCATATAGATTAGTGTTCCATATTCCGTAAATCCAAGAAGAAACCCAAACGGACTTTCGATGCTAAGAGAGTGATGGTCGAGATAACAAAGATGGATAGGGAGCATGTATGACTAAAGGTAGAGATCTAGATATGAGACATACCAGGACTTCAATTGGTGAAGGAATCAAATGGAGAGAGAGCCTGGCCGACGCCGTAGAGGAGGTATTCAAACTCTGGGTAGAGAGCAAAGATGGAGTTGTAACCAAGAGAACAATAGATGCCATCGCGGAGAAGCGCAAGGTTGATCCGAACCTACTCGCGCCTGCCTGGGAGGACTTTCTCAGCGCAGTGGTAGCGTCGAGCTGCCAGAAGAAAGGAATCTAGCCAGGCCACTGATATTAACGAGAAAGAGGCTCATCCGAGCGCTCTTGACCGGAATCCAACTTCCGAACCCACTTGAGGGTGGACCCTCGGGGCCCGGTTCAACGACATGCCAGAGGCGGACAAGGTGGCAGGAACCATATGTTCTTTGGTGTATGCCAAGAATCTCTAATAGGGACTGCTGTCCCATCTGATTTTCAATGGCTATGGAACACAAGCATGAAAGGAGAAGCGCAGTTTCGTCTGAGGGGAGCATGGCGCCAAAGCGGAGGGCAAAGCAGAGCCCGAAGGCCGTCAGCACCGAACCAGCATTTGAGGTCAGCTCTCCTTCAAAGCCTGACGTCGTTGAGATAGCACCCCCCACCATCGAGGCCATCAGAATTCCGCCGATAATCGAGAGTCCAAGTCGAATGCTGGGACTTGCCAAGGAAAAGCCCGTGCCCGAATCTTCAGGGCCAATCGTCCAACCAGTGAATTCGCCTAAGGCTGCTGCCGATCTAGCGCCTGAGTACCTGAAGGGCCTCGCAAGGGAAAGAATAGTTTGGGGAGTCGCCGTCGCCGTCTCATGGATGGTCACCTTAGTGGCACTCCTGCGCCTTGGCATAATCTAGCTAGTCGTCACCCCGCGGAGATGGTGAGTGAGGTACCGAGTTGGCTATCAGAGATGTTGGCTACCCACTCAGGGAAGCATCCAATCTTGAGACTATACGAGACACTTCGAGAATTGCGCCCTGATTCAGATCTTTGACCAAGTGAAGACCCATGGGCTCTCCATCTCTGAAGATAGCCAAGTCTCGTCGCACCCTCTTGATCATATTACGAGTCTCGGCACTGACATGAGTCTCGCAATGAATGATGACTTGAGAGGTCAGGCGAAGGAACAGGCAGGCGCGACATCTCCAATTCCGTCGACCTCTCCCCCTAAGAACCATCCCCATTCAGGGGTTGCCTATTTCTGCACCCCCGCCTGTTCGAAAGGACATGGTCGGCAAACACGACAGATGCGACAAGTGTCGCCGGCTCTGCATCACCAAGGACGACTGGCTCCGCGGCCCTCTCCAAGGGAAATACGAGTATCTCTGCAAGAGTTGCGCATTAATCGAGGAGATGGTCTATCTACTGAGATGGAAGCAGCAGGGTCAAGACCCACGATGATTCATTGAAAGGCTGAATGCCGAACTACTGCTTCACTTCCACTTTGTGAGTATCTCTTCCCTTCGAAACGTGGCCTTGCTGTTGCATAGGAGAACTACATCTACGACTAGGATGGACGTCAGTGACAGGGGCAGGTCTTGAAGTACCTTCGCAAACTCAAACGGTCGCCAGATGGCCGTCCAATTGAGAGTTCACTGCCCCCATCAGGATTCCGTTCGCCTCGGCTAGTTATTAGTCTAGTTACCAGATTGGCATCCTACCACTACTGCAACTATTGATTCTGGAAGCCATTCGGCTGCTCAAGGCTTCGTCTTCCACTTTTTCCCCTTGAGAATCGAAGCGAAACTGTCGCATAGTCCATGGCAGAGCATCGTACGTTCAATCGACGATCTCGCATGTTGCCATCCAGGCTTAGTACACTTCAGTGAGACCGAGGTTCCAGAGTGCAGGAACCGTACACTTTCTGTCTCAAAGCCATCTTAGAGAAACTTGACTATCCACGCATTTCCCGCACTCGACGAATTCTTCCTCTATTGCTCGCCTTTCGCCCGACTTCAGCCGCGCGCCAAGCTTCATATGACGGAATGCACCACTCCAAGAGTGATGCTATCACCCAAAGGTGCCGTCGTATGAATTCGTCGAAGTTGATTTCGACGGCTTTGAAATTCAACGAGGAAATCAACCAGAGAAACCTTGAAGGTCTAGCTGACTTGATGACTGATGACCACAGGTTCATAGACAATTCTGGGAAAGTCACCAAAGGCAAAGATGCTATGAAGGAAGGTTGGAGAGACTTCTTTGAAAGGTGTCCTGACTACCGAAACATGTTCACCTGCGTAACAATTCAAAACAATGTTGTTGTCATGGTTGGCTACTCTACCTGTTCCTACAAACCGCTTGACGGTCCGAACATATGGACTGCTAAGATTCGGGGTGGGCGTGTGTCCGAATGGAGAGTATATTGGCTGAACGACAGGTAAGAACAATTCAAAGACAAGTAAAGAAAGCATACCCAAGCCAACCAAGTCGACAAGATCGAGCGGCCGCAACACATACTTAGCGGCGCGACATCGTGCCTCCGCGATGATCGTCAGACAAATACGAGTGGGAACAATGCAGAACTTCGTGTACCTGCTTGCTGACAGGCCGGGAGGCGAAGCGCTGGCGATTGATTCGGGATGGGAGACAGGACCCATCGTCAGTGCAGCCAAGGAGGTCGGTGTGAAGGTCAAGTTCGTCGTCGGCACCCACAGCCATTTCGACCACGTCTCGACTCTGAGGGAATTGGCCAGAGCGCTCGGGGCGAAGGTGGTAGCACACGAACGAGCACCCATAGACCATGACGTGTCAGTGAAAGGAGGCGACGTATTGATAGTGGGACGGAATGAGATCAAGGTCATCTACACGCCAGGGCACACCGAGGATAGCATCTGCCTCTACGATGGCGAGAATCTCTTCACCGGAGACACCCTTTTCATCGGTAACTGCGGCAGGACCGACCTCCCTGGAGGGTCAACGGAGGAGATGTTCAGGAGCCTGCACGACGTGATCCTCAAGCTACCGCCCTCGACAATCATCTATCCAGGCCACGACTACGGCGACGTGCCCTTCAGAAAGCTGGGGGAGGAAGCTCAGTCAAACCCCGTCCTCTCGGCAAGGACATATGCAGAGTTCCTCGGCGTCCCCTGACTAGCCTCACTTTTCCTGCTCAGTCAACCCGATCCTGTGGTCAGTCCCTTCCCTCACCGGGAATGCCATGTCGACATTGTTCTGCCTGATTTCCTGCTTGCTCAGGAGTGAGATGCCTAGCCTCTCGGCGTAGAACCACGTGTTGTCGTCGGGATTTCGAGTGGAACTCTTAAAACTGGCTTGACCAGCTGACACCCAACGATGTCCGTGAAGCCAGCGGGAAAGGCAACTCCGCAGAAGGTCGAGAACGCCGTCAGGACCGAAATCGAATGGCTGGTGGACAGACACGACGGAGCGCCCAACTTCGAAATGCGCAAATTCACCATCAAGCCTGGCGGAAGCATCCCCAAGCACTACCATCCTGACATAGAACACGAACAGTACGTCCTAAAAGGAAGATACAGCCTAGGTGTCGGAGACAGGGTTTACAAGGTGCAAGAAGGGGACTCGATATACATCCCACCCGGCATGGTTCACTGGTACGAGAATACTGGTAACGAGAACGCAGAGTTCCTCTGCATCGTGCCGAAGAAGGAGAAGTACGACTCGGTCTACTTGGAAGCGAATAGTCAGCCCAAGTGAGAAGCCCTGGTCTGACCAAGCTTCTGACTCATCACTAGCGCTTTTTCCTGTGCAGAAAACCCGACTTCCTGACTGGCCCCTTGTAATGCTCGTTCCGGGGGCAGTGAGGGCCGCACTTCTCCTTGAACGGGTGGTTGTGTCCCTTTACCTCTTCCTTCTCTTCGGTTCGCTTATGATAGGACGCCATTCTATGAGATGCAATTGCGTTCGACACCGCACCTAATAAGCACTGAACATTTGACGGTAAGAAGCGCAATTGGATAATGAAGGACGACCCGAAATGGCTGTGCCGAATCGCCGCTCTCTGACCGAGTAGGAACGAATTTAACCGGGTAGAAGCTGGAGGAACCTGACTTGAGTGTGCCCCCCAAGAAGAAGAGGGTCAGCGGGAAGAAGAAGGAAGCGGAATCGAAGCGCGTCGTGAAGGAGAAGGCCCCGAAGCCAAGTGGCACTCCTCCCACAGCCGTTGTCGAAGTGAGGCACGGCAGGGGGATGACGCAGAGGCAAGCAAGGGGATTCTCGCTGGGAGAGGTCGCACAGGCTGGCCTGAACTTCGGACTGGCTAGGAGGTGGGGCCTCCTCGTTGACGAGAGGAGGAGGAGCACGCTCGAGGGCAACGTTGCCTCACTCAAGAAATGGTCTTCTCAGACCAAGAAGACGGCAGAAGAAAGAGTCGAAGGCGAGGTCCGGAAAATAGAGAAAGCGGTCGTAAAGGAAGTTCGCAAGGCGGAGAAGGAGGTAGAGAAAGAAGCGAAGAAAGCGGAGAAGGATGTAGAGAAGGTGGAGAAGGAAGTCGTGGAGAAGGTCGAAGCGCCCATAAAGAAGCGCTCGAAGAAGAAGAAGAAGGCGGCTGCGAAGTCGAAAACCCCCTGACCCATTGGGGAGAAAGCTAGGGTGAACCAATTCCCGTCCAATGATGCCCTGGCCGAGACTCGTCTAGCCCAGGCGCTACTTTGTTGTCAGCTTCGAGGCAATCCCCGACTCAATTGAACCTGAATCCGCAGAATTGGCAATAGACCGAACCGTGTTCGTTCAGGGCGTTGCAGCTAGGGCAGTGATATGATATGACGCTGTAACTCTCGGGATGACGGTGTGGCTTCTCCTCTGGCGGATAGGGGATTGACACGAGGCACTCTGTGTGCTCGACGTTCGGATGCTTCTCAATCACCTCGTAGATGGTCGCTGTCAGTTCGTCCATGTCCTTCGCGGTTACTACTAGAACGGCGTCATACCTTCCAAAGACGCTGTTCGCCATCTTCACTCCATGAATCTTCCTGGAGCCCACTATTTCTTGTGAGGTGCCTGGTTTCATTTGCACCAAGACGTACGCCACTACAGGCAGACCGCTTCACTCTCTGGGCTGAGATAGCGCCAAGGAGGTTTCTGTGTGGACTACGTTGGGGACCTTCTCTATCACCTTGTAGATGAGGTTTCCAAGATGTTCCATGTCAGGGGCCTCGACCGTGACGATGGCGTCGAACCGCCCGTAGATCGAATCCACCTGGATCACTCCTTCGACCTTTGCAACCTTACGAAGATCCTGGAGTACTTCCTTAGAGGTCCCCGGTTTTGTCACCAAGAATACGTATGCCTTCAATTTCGGCAATCTGTGCTCTCGAGTCGCTTATATGCGTAGCGCGCGCTCAGCCCATCATGCTTCGGTTCACTTCAACGCCGAAAGAGGCACTAATCCATCCTTTACCATGGGCTTGCCGGAAAGGCCGTAGTCGTTGAGCGTCGACGAGAAGACCGCCCTCCCCCCCGCGAGGTCTTCGCAGCACAACTCGTAGTATCTCGTCTTGTCTAGTCTTCCTTCCTTGTGGTAGAAGTGTTTCACAGACATATCTGCTTGGCCATTGTCCCCAATCTCGAGGACTAGAAGATTCAGAGCACTGTTCGTCTTCGTGCAATCCTCGAGGTCTGCTGAGGCAGCGGATAACCCCCTTTGCACTGCGTACTTCAGTACCAGCTCGCTGTCCGTTATTCTACTTAGGTCGCCGGCAAAATGGAGCCTCTCTGCGAGTTTGTCCTTGTAAAGAGAGCCATTGTGCGCAAGCAGAATGAGGCCGTAGGGAGTCTCAGCGAGGAACGGATGGGAGAATCTCTCCCCGACCGGATTCCCCGGCGTCGCTTGTTTGGCGTGAAAGACCGCAAGTATTTTCCCGTCTGTCGGAGGCAATACCACGTCCTCGTTGAAGATGGACCGACCGGATCTATGATATGTCAACCCTCGTTTCGAATACACCGCGAAACCCCAGCCGTCGCCATGAACGATGTTCTTCAGAGGGACTCTTTCAGCAACGGTGTCTCTCTTGGCAGCTTTACTGAGGGCACCGACAAGTCTCGCGAGGTCTTCCCTAGAATTCCCAGCGTAAGCAAACATCCTGCACATCGTGATTTCGCGGGCAGGTCTGCCTGGGTTTATTTAACCTCCTTTTCGGCTGAATTGCATCGTCAGCTACTCGGTTGTCTTTTGCTTGGCTAGGATCAAGGCAAATAAGGTCAGGTCCAAAGTCAGCGGCTTGCCCAGAATCCATCTCAAGGCTGAGTTAGTAGAGACTGCCGCAATGGCTGGGGGGGAGGAAACGCGGGCTAGTTGATCTCGCTGATTACAGGTCTGTATTTCGCTGGCATGTCATCTTCTGACCATTCTTCGATTTCGACGGTGGGACTACCACCAAGGAGGCTTGTCAAGTATCCAGACACCCCCCCGGCAGTCTGCTCGGCATTGTCTCTGCTGAGGAGCTTCAGAATCACTCGTTCGCGGCTCTTCTGGACTAGCTGATAGTCTCGTATCCCCATGACTCTCTCCAACTGATCGCAGATGACGCCTGGAGGAATACGCGTGCCGTCTTCTGCCACCAATCCATCGCTCAACCTTCCCTGGATTGCACGCAGTCGAGGGAGGTACGACCCGCAGCCGCACCTGCCCTCCTCTTCGAGGACCACGCGGTCTCCCTGCTCATACCGAATCAAGGGCATCGTCTCGTTGTGAAGGCCTGTGATGACAAGCTCCCCCGATTCACCGGGTGAGACCTCCTCGCCATCCCGTTCGACTTCGAAGACCAAGAAGTCGGAGTTAAGGTGCATCCCGGAGTGTTCGGGGCACTCGAAGCCAAGGCTGCCCAATTCCATCGAACCATACTCTTCGAATACCTCACAGCCGTAGAGAGAAGCTATGTCCGCTCTTGTGCCATCGCTCATGAACTCGCCTCCGATTATGAGGAACTTGGGATCAAGCTTTTGTCCCTCCTCCCTCAGCTTGACCCCCAGCCTTCTCGCGTGCGTGGGTCGGGAGTAGATGACATCAGGTTGGAGGTCATGCAGCATAGAAGCTACCGATCTCCAATTATCCTTTGATACGAAAAGGTCGACCTGATTGAAGACCAAGACCCAGAGGTTTATGGAACCGAACAAGAGCTTGTAGGCATACACCGCGCTTCTCCTGGCGGCCCCGCTGGCGACAATGGGGCGCCCTGGGGACCCTGTCCAAACCATAGCGACCCTGTGCCAGGGTCTTACTCCCTCTACCGAAGTCGCCCTGAAGACCTGACCCATGACCATGTCAGAGAAGCCTGGGCTCCAGAGTATCCTGACTGGGCGTCCCGTTGTCCCAGAAGTCGATCTTACGAGCCCCACTCTAGCACCGGGAACCACGATCATTTCTGGAGAGGTGCCGCTTAGAGTCTCCCGCGACAGCCTGGGCAAGAGTCTGAGGTCCTTAGGCTCTCGAACGTCTTCGGGGGTCAGTCCCCTCTTCCTAAACCATTCGTGGTACAATGGGACGTAATCGTAGCAGTACCTCAGCGTCCAACGCATCTTCTTCGTCTGCAGCTGCCTGAGTTCCGACGGTATTCTCTTGTAGTTCCTCAATGCCTCAAACGAAGAGCGGATGACACCCTGAAGCATGGAATGGCGACTGAAGCCTGCCCCAACCGAAGCTATTTCCGTTTGGGCAATACCGTCAATATCCTAGGCGTCGAAATCGTACTTCAAGACCGGCTCGGAAAGCGTAGACCCCGCCCTCACTAACACCGTCAGCTGATGCTAGCTCTCCAAGAACCAGAGCACAATCGCTACTTGCTCATGCGCTCGTCCAGCTCCTTCCACCACTTCTTGAGCAATCTCTCCCGTTGTGCTTTGTATTCTTTCTCGCTCAAACTCCCCTTCTTGCGCTTTTCCCTCAGTTCCTTCATCTCTGCCTCGTATCCTGTCGGGCGGAATTCCTCCGATTCCGAAGGCGGTGCCTCGTCGCCCGGCGGGGGACGCCCCCCCGAATCCGTGGAACCACTAGAATCCGTGGAACCACCCGAAGGAGGAGGCTCCAGGAAGAACCTCGTCTCATGGTCGATCGCGTGGTCGAGCAGGAGGTTGACGAATATCTTCAGATAGTCCAGGCCCACGGGGTCGTCGGCTGAATACATTTCTATCCTGACCAGCTTCACGTTGCCAGTTCCCTCGGGCTCGCTGTATTCACTCCCTATCCAGAACGAAGCTTCGATGAAGTTGTCGAACCTGTCGTACGGCCTCTTTGCTTCCTCCTTCGTGTACAGGATAATAATTGGTTCCAATCTGAAGCCGGAATCTTAAGGATGAAACGGAGGAAGGATATAGGGATTGTAGAAGACTAGGAGAACAAGACATGATTAAGAGGGTCGTATCCTCCACTCTCCTCGCGCCGACTGCTCGTCGTCCCGTCAGGGAAGTTGTTCGGTGGCAGTTCCAAGGCGTATAGAATGGCCGGCTAGGGTTCGTACTGTCTAGGGGTCTTCTCAGACCGAAGGGTTTTTTGTGCTCATAGTGACTCGACGTGATTCCTTGGAATCCGACATGAGACTCACGAATGATCAGCCATGAAGACAAGGGAATTCTCGATGAAGGATTTCGCTGCCGTGTCTCAGCTCTGGCGCCGCTCGGGATTTGAGACCCGCCCAGGAGACAGCAAAGAAGAGCTCAAACGAAAGCTCGAGCGAGATCCTGACCTTTTCCTCGTAGCGGAGGAAGGCTCTAAGATCGTCGGCTCCGTCATCGGGGCATGGGACGGCCGAAGGGGTTGGGTCTATCACCTGGCTGTAGACCCCAGATTCCGCCGAAAGCGTATCGCAAGCAAGATGCTCCTAGAATTAGAGCGTCGAATGATAGAGAGAGGCATCCCAAAGGTCAACGCGCAAGTGTTCGATTGGAACACCCCGTCGCTGAACCTCTTCGAAAGCCTCGGATATGAGAAACAAAGTGACCTAGTCCAGATGGGCAAGGCTCTCGGTAGCAACAAGTGAGTCAGCACTGAGACTGACAGTCCGGATCTGGAATAGCAGCATTCGCGCCTGGATGGATTTGGTCGGTTAACTGTCGAATTCAGGCCCAATCGGTACTGCTAGGGTGTGATTAAGCGAATCCCGGACCACGCCTATACCGGGCCTAACCGCACGCGGAAGCATGCCGCAGGCTGCTTTTGCGCCGAGGGTCCTGCCCTGTGTCGAGCTACCCGGCAGTGGCAGGCTGTTCCTGCTTCATCCATCGCTTCGCGTGCCTAATGCCCCAGACTGTCCAGCCTAGGCCGATGGCTAGACCCATAATGACCAACGTGACGAGGGTCACTATGACGTTCTGGAAGGTCGAGTAGCCGCTGGACCAGTAGAGGGCATATAGGAGTATGAAGACCAGCCATCCAATCACTACGAGGAAGGTCGCGATTATGGGCCCAAGGGGTCTGTAGTGCTCCCAGTTCGCCCACGGGCTTCCCCCTCTCCATTCGTCAAGAGACATGGCGCGTTTCATCCGCCTGCCGTTATTTAACAGGACGTGCCCATGACCAATAGGTGAATTCACAGTAGCGAGTGCACGCGGGGGGCACCTTGCCAGAACTGACGAGGGTAGTGAAGCACGAATTCGTATACACGCGAAGATTCCGTTTCAGAGATGTATGCAGTAAACCCAGGCTGACGAGAAGAAATCCTAATCATTCCTCTAACGGTTGCCGGGGATTAGGTTCCGTCCTGACCGGGCCCTGAGCTGCGAGACTGCAGTTGCGACTGCATCTGCTGCCAGGCTTGGCGCGCCTCTTCCACTGACTCTCCAGACTCAATCGTTGATATGTCTCCAGGTTCCTGATTGAGGACTATGGCCTTCAGCACCCGCCTCATGATCTTCCCACTGCGCGTCTTTGGTAGCACTTCCACGAAGTTGATTTCTTCTATTACAGCCAGCGGGCCGAATTCTTTCCTGACCGTTTCTCTCAGCTCCGACTTGAGCTGATCGCTAGGGGAGTGTCCTGCCTTCAGAGTCACAAAGGCGACTATGACCGAACCTCGAAGTTTGTCGGGGTGGGTGGTGACCCCGGCTTCTGCGACGGCCGGATGCCAGAGGAAGGCGCTCTCCACTTCGATTACCCCGATTCTGTGGTCAGCCACCTTGATTATCTCGTCAGACCTTCCGGCGAACCAGATGTATCCGTCTTCGTCCACGTGGGCGGAATCCCCTGTAAAGAACACCCCAGGGATTCTCTCCCAGTATTCTCCCTTGTAGCGCTCGTGGTCCCCCCATATCGTGGAGGTCAGCCCGGGGAACGGGCGTGTGATTACCACGATGCCCTTGTCTTCCTTGTCGGCACTGGACCCATCAGGATTGCGGATCTCGATAGATATCCCGGGAAGGGGGAGGCAAGCCGACCCTGGCTTTATGGGGAGTAGACAGATCCCGTACGGGTTGCCAAAGACTGGCCCCCCCGTTTCGGTCTGCCACATGTGGTCAATGACGGGAATCCTGTCGCCGAAAAGCTCCTTCTGCATCCAGGCCCAAGCCGGGGGATTCAGTACTTCTCCTGCCGAAAAGACACGTTGGACCGTCCTTAGGTCGAAGCGCCTTGCCGCCTCGGTCCCGTACCGCATGAGCAGCCTAACCGCCGTCGGAGATGTGAAGACTCCTGTGATACCGTTGTCCTCCACCACTCTGTAGAACGTCTCGGGTCCCGGATGGTCGAGCGCGCCCTCGTAGGCAACGGTCGTGGAGCCAAAGAGCAAGGGGGCGTAGACGATGTAGCTGTGCCCCACTATCCAGCCAATGTCTGAAGTCGACCACCAGACATCGCTAGGTTTCAACCCAAAGATCCACTCTCCTGCGCTACGAATCCACACCTGGTAGCCGCCATGCATGTGGACGACGAGCTTTGGCTTGGCAGTGGTCCCTGAAGTGGGTAGGATGAACGCAGGCTCGTTCGCCTCCATCTGCTCAAAGTCAGTTGATAGTCCCTGACCGGAATCTAGGAATTCCTGCCAGGTGGTATCACGGCCTGACTGCAGCTGGGGTTTTTCTGTAAGGCGCTGGAGGACCACAACCTTCTTCACCGGTGAGGACGGATCGCGGAGAGCTTCTTCGACGATGCCCAAAAGCGGGGTCGGACGGCCTCTCCTCCAGGTCGCGTCTGCAGTCAGGAGGACTCCTGCTCCCGCCATACGGATTCTGTCAGCAAGTGCGCTGGCACCGAAGCCAGCGAACACAACCAGATGCACCGCGCCAATCCTCGTCGCTGCCAGCATCGAGATTATCGCTTCAGGCATAGTCGGCATGTAAATTGCGACGCGGTCTCCTCGCTTCACTCCAATTCCCCTAAGAGCAGCCGCGGTCTTCTTTACCTCAGTGAAGAGCTGATGGTAGGTGTAGACCTGTCTTTGGCCAAGTTCGTTTAGTGCGATGAGCGCCGCATGACCGCCCCATCCCTCCTGCACATGACGGTCCAGACAGTTGTAGCTCAGGTTCGTGAGTCCGCCAACAAACCACTTGAAATCGGGGACTCTCGCTTCGAGCACTTGGTTCCATCTTCGGAACCAATGTACCTTCTCGGCCTCCCTTGACCAGAAGAGATCAGGATTCTCTTCCGCCTCCTTTTGGATAGCGCGGACCGCCGGACTAATCAGATCAGGCATGCGACTGTCGAGAGCTCGCGCAATCTCAATAATAAGACTGTTGACGCCGTGTTTCCTAGGTCACTCAGAACGTTGCCGTAGATGTCGAACTGATGAGAGAGTGTAATGGTCCTAGAGATGAACGGATATGCAGTTAGAGCGCGCGGCTGAGAAGGGCACGGAGTCTCCAAGCTGGCCAACTCAGACAATGAGCTCATTCAACAGCTTCGCCGCACCTGACTTGGCCCATCGATATGCGATGACACAAACCACACATCCGAACGCAAGGCCTAAGCCCACTGCGACGCCATACGACAGTCCAACCCCTTCAAGGTAGCTTGACATGAACGGCCAAAGGGTCAGCGGGAACGCAGTGACTAATGCCAGAAGCATTCCCAACAGCATTGCCAGAATCATCGCGCCAGGCTGAACGAACCGTGGTCTCGGCCTCTCTTGCAAGTCAGGGAATCTTGTAGCAACCCCAAGCCCGATGAAGACGCATTCCGCCACAATCGCTATTGAGACCAGCAGCGAAGCCACGAAACCAGTAACGGATGCTGACACGAGAACAGATGAAACAACAAGCATGGCGAGTATTGTCACCATACCGAACAAAGATGCAACAAGCAGCTTGGCCCTAAGGAATACTTGGGGGGAGATCGGGAAGGCATAGATGTTGAGGATCGCTTTGCCTTCCTGTCCCACGCTCGTCGTGGCGACGATAATCGTCATGATTCCTCCTATGAGCCAGAAGGGGTAGACTGTCGCCCCTCCGGAGCCCGAGTTGGACCCAGGGATGGTGAATTGCTGAACTACGATTAGTGCGACGAAGACGACCGGAATGGCGATGTAAGGGAGCAGTTCTCTCCTTCTCGTGAACCCCTTCAGGTCTTTCCTGATTATTGCGGCTTCCACCGCTGACAGACCCAAGGATTGCAGAAAGCCAGCGCGAGGGGAGTATTCCGATTCCGTCACCTCGATGGTGACAGGAAGGGGGGACCAGTACCTGGCCCTGACCCTGACAGCCGCGAAGAGCACGAAGAGAGTGAAGAGCACCGTCAACGCAGAGAAGGCGGCTGACAAGAGCGGCTGTCCTGCTACGAGATAACTGACCGCGATTGAAGACCAGAAGAACGGGACGAGAAATGCTGAGCTCACGACGCCGGAAAACGTGCCCACCACGCTGGACAAGATCACCGGATTGAACCCGAGTTCCACAGCCAGGATGACGAGCACTGTCACCACAACCCGGATCACGACGGTGCTCCTTCCCGCCTTTCCATAGACGGCCGAGGTGACGCGGTTCAGGGCGGCTCTCATGATTTCAACCAGCGCGCCCGTTGCGAAGAGCGCGACGAGGCTCAACGTCGCCGAGACCGCCCACGCAGGTAGAAGGGAGGCCCTTACCGCGAGAGGGTAAGTGACCCCTATCCCAAGTGCGACGATGAAAGAGTACATGTAACAGACCGACAGAGTCGACGCCGAGACATAGTCTGTCTGCGACACGGGAAGCCAATTGACCACGTCGCTTGACGCAAACTTCGAAGAGACGCTCAGTTCGAAGAGGACTGCCGCTATGAATATGGATGGTGGTATGAGAGCCGGCATTGAGGTCAAAGCTTGAAGCGTTATTGTGTTCAAGAGGCTGGTCATCTCCTTGGACATGACGCCTACTAGTCCAAGAATGCCGTAGACTGAGCTAGCAGCTATTGCAAACACGATTGCGTCGATGAGAAGGATCACCCTCGGTTTGTTGAAGAAGCGCATACCGAGGGAACCTGAACGCCCAGATCTCAGTTGGGATTTGACAAGAACGCTTGCGATCTTGTAGATACGCTTCGGGTTCACTTACTGAGCTCCTCTACTACGTCCCTCAGGTCTGAGGTTCCAGTGATCTTGAGGAACACCTCTTCAAGGGAAGATCCTGGAAGCCCCGCCTGCCTGCGAAGCTCGGGAACCGTCCCCTCTGCGAGAATCCTGCCCTGATACATGATGGCGACCCTGTCGCAGATGGCTTCAGCGATTTCCAGGACGTGCGTGCTGAACAGGATGGAAAAGCCCTCTTTCGCAAGACTGCGAAGGAGGTCCTTCACGATTCTGGCCGACCTAGGGTCGAGCCCGTTCAGTGCCTCGTCCAATATCAACAGCCGTGGACGGTGCATGAGGGCAGCCGTTATCGCGATCTTCTGCTTCATGCCCTGAGAGTAGCCGCTGATCATCTGGTTTTCATGGCCTACCATTTCCAGGGCGTTGAGGAACTGCGTGATTCTCTCCTTCCTGACGTCCGAGGTCATGCTGTACATGTCGGCCACAAAATCGAGATACTCGACCCCGCTCAGGAACTCATAGAGCTGTGCCGTCTCGGGCACGTATCCCACCAATTGCTTGGTTTCGACCGCTTCACGGGCGACATTCTTGCCGAAGACGCGTATTGCGCCAGAATCTGGCTTGATCACACCGAGAATCAGTTTCATCGCAGTACTCTTCCCCGATCCGTTCGGACCGAGGAGACCCAGAATCTCGCCTTTCCGCAATCTGAGGCTTATGCCGTCAACGGCATGTGTTGTACCGAATGACTTTGAGACGGTCTCAACTTCGAGCGCGATCGATTCGTCTACTCCTTGGGTACCTTGCAAGCCGTGTCTTTCTGGCCGTGGTTTGCTCGGTTAAAGCGTTTTGACCCGGTATTCTTAGACGTACGGGATTCGGCACCATCGTGCATTCTTCCCGTCATCTATATTACCCGCAACCCCGGTACAATCATGTTGACTGGGAGGGGGTTGACCTTTCATCTGGTGGACGTCTTCGCCGAATCCCCTTACGGCGGCAACGAGCTGGCAGTGGTGCGAGATGCAGGCCGACTCTCCACTAGCGAGATGCAGAAGATCGCGCGCGAATTCAACTTCTCGGAAACGACGTTCATCGTCTCGAGCGAGAACTCAGCTGTCAGGGCCGCTCGTCTCTTCAAGGTGAGGATATTCACTCCCACGCGGGAGCTCCCGTTCGCTGGCCACCCGACACTGGGCACAGCCTACGTGATACAGAAGTTCATCATGGGGAAGCGAGTGTCCGACATAACGCTGGATCTCAAGGTCGGCAGGATCCCCGTCACTTTCGTCTACGGTCGGGGCGGGGAATTGACCAGGCTTTGGATGAGGCAAGTCGAGCCGACCTTTGGAAAGGAGAGGTTAAATGCCAAGGAACTATCCAAGGTCCTCGGAATAAGGTCCGACGACATCGACCGGAGGTTTCCCATAGTGGAGGTTTCAACAGGCGTGCCCTTCATCATCGTTCCGCTGCGCAACCTCGATGCGGTCAAGCGCTGCCGGGTCGACGGTAAGTCATGCGACGATCTTCTCCAGAAGGTCGGGGAGGAAGGGATACTCGTCTTCTCTCCTGAAGCCCGTGAGGCTGGCGACGACCTGAGCGTGCGAGTCTTCGTCGAGGCGTTCGGGGTGCCCGAGGACGCGGCGACTGGCTCGGGCAACGGGTGCCTTGCGGCCTATCTCTCGCACTATAGGTACTTCCGAAGCGAAAAGGTGAACGCCAAGGTCGACCAGGGGCATGAGATCGGACGGCCTTCCAAGATCTACCTAAAGGCTCACGAGGAGAGAGGGAGCCTCCGAGTCTACGTGGGAGGGCATGTTGCGTCCGTCGGCGTTGGCAAGTTCGAATAGACGCATGAAGTCAGCGGGCCCGATGTGGTCCAGCGCGGAATCGCGCCTCAAAACTGTCTCGAAGAGCGAAAGCCAAACACTTCTAGCGAGCGCTGTCGCCGTAACTTCCGACTGCAAAATGGTCTGAAATTCCTTGGTTGCGGTCGGTTCACATCTGCTACTCCGAGGACGCACGCATCGAGTTAGAATCCGATTTCGTCGGCTGGAATGATCCTGACACCATCTCGTCCGAGTTCCTCTTCCACCCTAGCCGAAATAGTCTCAGCACTCTCGCCTTCATCGTAAGTCGCATGGGCTCCTGACGCCAAAATCACCTTCAGTCCGTGATGCAACGCGCCGCGGCATGTAGCTGAGACGCAGTAGTTGCTCTGCATTCCGGCAACTACTACCTGATCCACCTGCCCCGCGTCGAGTGAAGCTCCGAGACCAGCATTCGAGAAGGCGTCAGGAACGGTTTTGCGGAAGACTAGTTCACTGGATGCCACAGGGAAAGCCAAGTCCCACCCGGAGGTGTGTGGCTCATCTGGGTCACCCAGAGGTCCGTCATTCTGCACAAACACAACAAAGACTCCCGCCTCCCGCGCCCTGGCTAGCAACGATTCAAGCGCCCTCCTAACCTCGACGTGTGCTGGAACTGGTCTCGGAGCTTCAAGCATGCCACGTTGAGCGTCAACTAACAACAGCGCGGTAGTCATCCTTCGACAGACTCTCTAGGTCCCCTTTAATGATTCTGTGTGTGGTCACTGGCCGCGCGCCGGAGAGGACCCAGTGGGGTCCGCACCAAATGGATTCTGAAACTGGATTCCAGTCGCCAGTGCCGACGACTGGTCGCTGTAAGCACATTGGCTGGGACTTGTCAGTCACGCATTAGGGCCGTAGTCTTCTGCCGGGAAGAACCAGTTCTGAATCAAGTAGATGTCCGAGTCTCGAAGCTTGGTTTAGGTCCGGGATAGTGTGCCCGCGTCTCCTAGGCGTCTTTCTTCGACAGCCTTACGAGGATCTTTTGCACTGATTTCTTCGTGTCTCTCAGATATTCCTTGTTGTAGTGATTCAACTTGTCCTCATCTCGCACAGGATACTGAGGAATGTGGACGAACCCAACGGATCCAGCCACCTTTGCCTTCTTGGACGTAAGGTGCATGCCGGCATAGAACGCCTCCTCGCAGAGGAACGCGCCCGCATCCTCGGATTCATCGAATTCGACTTTCGCACTCTGCAAAGCCCGTTTGATGTCACGGGCGATCGGCGAAGAATATTCTAGCGGACCTCCGTTGATCACTTCAGTCCCCACCTCGGCCCCGGGTCTGTTGTTTGCCTCGTCGGCACGTCCCCTAGCGCGTTGGTTGTGGGCCTTCTCCTCGACTCGGATTCTTCTTCCGCCGCACTCTCCTAGCTCTAGAATAGCTATGAGGTGTTGGCCTTCTTCCTGGATCTCCTCGATCGCCTTCTTGATCATTGTCTCAGGTCTTCCCCATTCGACTGGAATCAAGACGGAGCGGAGCTCTACACCGTTGAACTCCTGCCCATCAAAAGCCTCAGCTATGTCACCTGCAGCGTTCGCCTTCCTACCTGCGAAAGGGTTGAATCCGATCACCAGTATCGTTTTGTGCGCGCTCTTTGCCCTGCCCATGCGTCCCTGCGTTGCACCCGTAGACGTTCATATGTATCTTTGTTTGTGATGGAGCCCAGGCTAGCGGCCAGGCCTCACCTGCAACGCAGGGAGCGGAACCGAAACGGAAGCGAAAGGCACATAAGACGCCTTGGCCTCCACCATCCGTAGAGAACAATGGTCAATGTGAAGAAGAGGGACGGAAGGTGGGAGGAATACGTGGAATCCAAAGTTAAGGCTGCCGCGAAGGCTTCGGGAGCCACCGCAAAGGAAGCAGAACAAGTGACAAAAGAGATCACTGCAAAGCTCGCCAAGAAGACGGAGATAGCTGCAGAGGAACTTTCGGAGGCTGTCGTAAAAGCCATCGAGAAAATGAACAAGGCCGCTGCGAAGGAGTTCGTAAGGTTCAGAGACAGCAAGCTGAAGGCCAAGAAGAAGAAATCCTAGTACTGCGCGCGCATCTGATCTACCGGGCCCGGTGGGACTCAGACCTCGCAAGAGTGGGGGAATAGTTAGAATCTAACCACTCTAGGCAAACAGAGTCCATTCTGAGTTTCTTTGGGCTGCTCGGCCTGGGTTCGACCCTATCTGGGAGCCTCTAACAGGGAAAACGTCTGGTGACGTTCTGGCCAGGAACTTGTCAGTCTATGTAGATGACCGAACCGGGGATACCAAACGAGCGCGCTGTCTCCAAGTCTGGCTTTGGCCCGTGAGTCGCCTGCAATGACCCTATCGTAAATGAGAACCGCACAGGACAGCACAACCCCCCAGATAGTAGCTCCAAAAGGCGAAGAGCTCACTCTCATCAGAAAGAGCCTCATTGAGGCCAGAACTGACCCGCTGTTTCGCATTTCTTTTGTTCCACTACTGCTCGGCTCTGTAGAGTCTGAGGGAAAAAGAGAGGGGGACCGAGTGCTGCAGCTTCAGCTCTGAACCGTGCCTGTCAGAGCTACCGCATACTCGGTGGATCCTGTCTTGAAGTCTAGGAGTAGTGAGCCAGTAGTCCCTGCGAAGCTACCCGTGGCGGTGCCCCGCAGCAGAAACTGGCCTGTAGGTGTTGTAGTGCCCTGCCCCGATATGACGTCAGCAGAGCGTCCTGTCTGTGCTGTGCCTGATGAGATTGTGTAGGTCGTCCCCCCCACGACAAGGCTGCCGCTGGTGATTGAGAGTGTGTATCCCTCGGCTAACTTGGATGTCAATGTGAAGGTGATTGTCCCTGAAGCTGTTCCGTTGCTGCTAGATGTTCCCATGACTTGGAATGTGCCCTGGGAACTTGTCACCGTAATTGTCTGCCCAGCCGTTAGGTTGACCGTGTTTTGGAGGTCGAAGCGGCCAGGAGACCCGGGCAGAGTCGAACGGTCAAATCCCCGTCCGAAGCCTCGCCCGTCCAGGCAGGCGGTGTAGTTCTGTGTGCTTATTGAGTTGGATGTGGATGTCGCTGTCGAACTTGTTGCAGTGGTGGAAGTCGAAGCGGTCGATGCGGCCGCTATGACCCAGGGAGATACGAATAGGGCTGCTGCTATGGCGATTGCTGTTATTATTGACAACTGCGCTGTTCTTGTTTTCATCCTTTCGTCGAGATAGTCAGGAACGAGTCTCGTATTTACTGGATTTCCGAGATGACTCCCGAATCTCTACGGATTTCACCCATGAACCCTCCATGATTGAGAGCTGGAATGCGTTGAACTCTCGTTCCGAAGGGATTTTGGAACCGGGTCTTCCTGGCCCTCCCTGACGCGCGCGCTGCGAGAGACCAGAGCCATAGTCTAACCTGGCTGGACCTTTGACGAAGCTCCTAGGGCACCGTTGTGCTTTTATGAGCCCTTCAATGCGCGGAATCGAGAAATTTGGTATCAGAAAAGGTACTTCGATTCCAAAACAAGGGGAAAGACCCAGCCCAGGTGGCCCAGCAAATCGAGCAACAGCTCATGGCAGAGGGCTACAAGACTCAGTCTAGGGTTGCACCACTAGGCAACATCATTCAGGCGCAGAAGGCGGGCATAATGCGCGACCTCATCGCTGCGGACAGGTGCTTCACCCTGGTGGTGAGCGGACAGCCCAACGACTTCACGGTCCACATAGGCATTGGGAAGTGGGTCCAGAACATCGCCGTCGCAGCTGTAGAGACGCTGTTCTTGTCCTTCCTCTTTCTTGCCGTGGACGTCCCAGAGATGCTCTGGACGACACACGTAGAAGGAAAGCTGGCAAAAGAGATCCAATCCATCGTGGGCTGAACTCAGCCCACCGCCCTCTTTTTGTCAGGCCCGGGAAGCGACGGCTAGAGACTCCATTCTCTGCATGTTTGTCGCCTACATGGAATGATAGTTCGTACTACTATGGCAAGGTCAGCGCAAGAGTATAGATTCGTATTCCACACGCCGTAAATCTAACGAGAGAGTCTAGGGTAATTTTGGGAACTCTAGGGAGAGCTCAGGCGGGTGAAGAAGGGACACGATTCAGCCTTCCTGGCTCCTAGATTGATCGACGTCGCAATCCACCCCTACTCTGACGGCTGCCTGCCTTCTGCCCTGAAGCCTACGACTGAGTGCTTGTCTCAGTCGAGCCGATCTTGGGTGGGGATTTCTGCGCCCCGATCCCGTAGGTTAAGATTGCTAGCCCTGACGGAAGCAGAAGAATCCCCGTCCATAGGAACCAAATCGAAATTGCGATGGCATCGCTCACGGAGATACCAACGCCCAAGCCAACGGTGCTGGCCTCGTATACTAGGTTGGGAATGCTCGGACACGCCCAGATCATAGCGAAACCTAGACCCAGGATAAACGCCCCGATTGCCATGAGTCCCACTTTCAACGTGGATGCTCGGAAAGAAAGGCGTCTTAAGTCTGCACATTGCCGCACGGTCGAAAGCCGTTCCTCGACACCATCCGGATCCGCTAGGGGCTTGGGGTTACAGTCGCATTACGGGCCTGTACTTGGGCGGAATGTCATCTTCCTTCCACTCTTCCAGCCTGATCTGAACATCATTGCCGAACAACGACCGGAGATATGAAAAGAGCGTTTGCACGGTCTGTTTGGTGTCTTGCTCCTGGACAAGCTTGACCAAGACGGAACCTTTGCCCGTCTGAACTAGTTGGTAGTCTCTAAGGCCTAGTGACTCGATGTAGTCTACCACCGGTCCAACAGGGATTCGCGTACCATCGGGCAGCTCCAGGCCGTCGTCCAGCCTACCTCTGATTTCCCGGAGCCTTGGAAGACCGAGACCACAGGCGCAATCGACGCCCGATTCAGGCACCACGACATCCCCAAGCTTGTACCGGATCAACGGCATTGTTCTGTTGTGCAGTGAGGTGACGACCAGTTCAGCGGCCTCACCCGCTGAGGCAGGCTCTCCGTCCCTGAGGAGCTCGAAGGCGAAGTGATCGGAGAAGAGATGGATTCCACGATGCTCACTGCATTCCGCTCCAAGCGTGCCAAGCTCCTGGGCGCCGAGACCGTTGAACACCTCCGAGTCGAAATAGCCTTCAAGCTCCTTCCTAACCGAACTGCTCAGGTATTCCCCTCCAGCGAGGATCTTCCCGACCTGAAGCTTCTTTCCTTCTCTGTCCAATTGCGAGCCGAGCCTTCTCAGGTACGACGGCCTGCTGTAGATTGCTGTCGGGCGAAGTTTCAGCAACTCCTTTTCGACCTCGAGCACGCTCCTGCGGAAGCCTGTCTTTCTCGACCTCAATGTGAAGATCATTGGCGTCGTGATTGGACCGACGAGGATCTTTCGCAGCCGACTCATTTCTGGCGTTGTGCTGGGTTCTGGTTTCTCAGGCCCCAAGTACATGATGTCAACTGTCTTATCGAGAAGGGACAGGCCGAGGGATTGCGCCATGACCAAGTGCCGAGCGGTATTCCTGTCGCAGTCTTCGTTGTCCCAAACTACCTCCAAAGGTCTGCCAATTGTCCCGGACGTGTGTCTGATGACTGTGCCAGCTGTCGATTTCCCTGAGGCGAGCATGCGGTCGGGGTAGTTGTCCTGTATGTCCTGTCGGGTCAGGACAGGCAATAGCCGAAGCTGTTCAGCGCTCCTGATTTGGTCCGGAGTTACGTTGCGTCTGGCGAACGCATCGTGGTAGAATGGAACGGTGCGGTAGGCATGGTCAACGAGGCTGCGAAGTTTCCTTCCCTGAAGTTCCGCCAGCTCCTTTCCTTTCAGCTTGTGGCTCCTGCGTGCTGCTATGTAGTCCCAGACGATTCTGTGAAGCATCCCATCACCATTCTTCGCAGGCCAGGCTATGAACGGGCTGGCCTCTTTTGGATACCGGTCTCCCGTGTGACCTGCTGAGCGGGCTAGCGCGCGCGCGTTAAGTGCGGGGGTGGGAATCTGACCCAGCATGCTGGGCGGAAGTCCATCCGTCTGGAGTTCGTCCTCAGCTTCGTCGCTTCTCGATACTGGGTTGAGCCTCTTCAGAACGTTTCTCAATCCATTGATGACCACAGTGTTTGCACTTGTAGGAGTGCTGGAAATCCTTTCTTTCGACGGTCACTCGAACCTGCTCTACGGGCGCTGCATAGCCGTCGTAGGCCGCCTGACCAGCGTTCCTCGTGAGCCCCATTCCTGGCCTCTGGGCCGCCAGGTAGGTCATGCTGCTGGTCCCTGGTCTCGTCGACAGGTAGTCGCTCCTCTTTGTGCCGACCAGATTCCTGCCTACGAGCTTGACCTCGAACCTTCGACCGCACGATGGGCAGTGACGAAAGAAGGTCGTGACGCTGGACATGTGCCTTGGTAATCGCTATCCTTCGTTATTTACGCTTGCTCCACGGACTTCCTGAGTAGCTCCGTCCGTTTGTTCTTTCCGTGAACACCGACTCCCGCGGCCTCTGCGGGTCGTAGCTTTTGCGATGGTCTCATGATTCGGGTGGTCTCTGCGTCTTGTCCCCGCTTGCACCCCCCTCTAAGTCTATTATCTAGAAATTGAAGATGATCCGTCCCGTTGATATCGGCCCCGCTGCTCCTCATCGTCGTCACGATGATGCTCGCGGGTTGGCTCCTGTGGACGCAGGTGATAGGTGCGGGGTGGTGGCCGACTCCGATGAGGGCGGTCAGGAAGATGCTCGAACTCGCGGATTTGAAAGAGGATGACACGCTCTACGACCTTGGCTCCGGGGATGGGAGGATACTGATTGAAGCGGCGAGGAGGTACGGGGCGAGGGGAGTTGGGATTGAGGCAGACCCGCTACGGGTAGCAGTGTCACGCCTGATCGTGAGATTGAAGGGCGTGCAGGAGTTGGTCACGATTACCCATGGCAACTTCTTCAGGGAGAACATTGCCGAGGCGACCGTGATCACACTCTACCTAACGCAGAAGACCAACAGGACTCTGAAACAGAAGCTCCTCGAGCTCCGGGACGGGACGAGGATAGTCACGCACACCTGGACATTCGAAGGATGGACGCCGGCGCGATGCGACGAGAGAGAGAGGGTGTACCTGTACGTGGTGAATCATTCAGGCTGACGCGAGCACGACCGCCTCCACCTTCACTTACGAGGCTCTGGGTGCCACTACAATTGTGATATTGACGTAGCAATTCTAGCTGCTTGGGTCCTGAGAAGTAGAAGATTTTAGTCGCCACTCCAAGGATTTGATTCATCTCCCAGACCTACTTGCTTCTCTGAACTAGTTTGGAGGCGCACCCCTCCGGGCCCATAAAGAACCTAAACAGGTCGGAATCCTAGCCGGGCCATCCTCAGAGAAAGAACCCGTGTAGACTCTAACCCCTCCGAGCCAGTGAGGCCGGACTTCGACTGGCATTCACGGCTTATACTTGGAATGTCGCCTTAGCAAATCGGCCAGGGCGACGAAGTTGGGATTGGCACTCGCATTAATCAGCCTAAGGGTACCCAAGGGCGACCTGACCTCAGGCTCGAATTTCTCCTTCAACGCGAAGCTTACCGAACTGTAGTGAACGATCCCCTCCAGTTGTTGTTCGATGACCGCATCACCGTTGGGGTTGAATGGAACAACTTGAAACACAATCCCGTTGCACCAATGGACAAGAGGAATTGTCGTGCCTCCCGCCGCTCGGGTGCCTGTCAGCACGAGTTCTACGTAGTCGCTGAATTGATATTCAATCACCTCATGAATTACTATCTTCTTGTAGGGCTCGATGGTTATCTCTGGCGTGGCCTTCTCCGACATTACGCAGAAGGACATGGCTTCTGATATTAGAAGCTTGGTGGGGTGAGTCGGAAAGGGTGTTATCGCTTGTGCGATGGACACGCAGCATGTACGAAGAATCCATAACGCAGAAAAGGCATCCAGATCCCTTGACAGTTCATGCCATTTGAGGATGTCTTGGAGAGAGAGCCCAAAGGCCCGGAGCCAGGGCAACATACCCCGCCCTGAGGCAGGACAAGGGTCCGAGACTGGTTGTCGGGGAGCTCAAGTTCCGGTCGTTTCATCCACTTCATTGACTGTATCAATTCCGTTTCAGCGAACTCGGAGATCGTATCAAGACTGTCTCAGGGAACTGATTTACCCCCACCGATTCCATACTCCACCCGTGGTTAGATCGAAATGACACAACAAACGAAATCTGAATATCCGAACACGGCCTCGATACTCGCTCTCGTAGGCGGTATCCTGATGGTTCTGGGTGGCCTTCTGCTCGTAGGCGTCTCAATCTTCGTCATCCCGCACCTCCCGTCCTCGGACTTCTCGTCCAACTCGACCGCGCAGCTCTCTCCGGCCAACATCCAGGAGTTAGCATCCTTCATAGTCGGAGGAATGGGGACATTCGGGCTAGTTTCTGGGATCATAGTGGCGATATCGGGTATGATGCTCCAGACCCGTCCGAATAGACAAAGAACGTGGGGCGTCCTCATACTGGTCTTTTCGGTCCTAAGTTTCCTGGGCACAGGGGGCTTTGTCGTGGGAGCAATCCTGGGAATGGTGGGCGGCGCAAAAGCCCTGACTTGGAAAACGCCGATGCAATAGGCCGGCCTCTGGAGAACCAGATCAATTCGTCGGATAGGACCGGACGAAGGACTTATTCCCGGAGTAGAGGAGGTGGCTAACGAGATGGAGAAGCTCAAGGTTCTGTTGATACTGCTCCTAGCGGCCACCCTAGGGCTTGCGGTCTCCATGATCATACTAACCATAATCCTCACTCCTACGGAATCGCCGCTCAGCGTCATTCTTGGGATTATGACACGAGGGTTCCCGCCGGACTTCCCCTTCTTCATACTGCTGTCGTCGCTTCTCTTCCTCAGCACCGTCCTTGTCAGCATGGTGGGAGTCATCTACTTCCTCGTTCTCCCAGAAATGAAGAACTACGCGTCGGGAAATGGAACGGACACCACCTCGGTTGTTCTGAGGGCTCTCAAGCCCGAGGAAAGAAAGGTGGTCAATGTCCTCTACGCTCACGGGGGGACATACCTACTGAAGTTCATTACCAAAGAGGCCAATCTATCCAGGCTGAAGACACACAGGGTCGTAGCTTCTCTTTCGGAGCGAGGAATTGTCCACGTTGAAAGGCGGGGAAACACAAACGAGGTCTCGCTCGTGAAATGGTTCCAAGACGGGATGCATTAGTGCATCAAATTCGTCGTACTCTCTGCGCGCGCTTCCCTGAGATCTTCAAGAAGTTGGGCCTTCCCTACTAAGCAGACCCACGGATTGTTAGTTCATGAGCTTCTTGTTGGGGCGCCTACCTGAACTGTGAAGTCCCGGCCAGGGCGCCTCTTCACTTAAGCCAATCCTAGATTCCTTCTTAAGACACCCCACCCTAGCACTTCGGGCATGTCAAAGCCGCCAGTGAGGACATCATTCTTCTCCAAGAGGACCTTGGAACAGCTTGTACTCTACTTTCTGGTCGGAATCTTCGAATGGTTCACCGGATTCTACATCTTTCATCATCTCGGACACCTTACAGGATTCTTTGCTTTCGGCGTCCAGTCGCTTGCTGTGGGTTTCATTGCTTTCCTTCTGCGGAAGTATCTCGTTTTCAAAGCCTGACAGCGTCCGTAACTTAGGCGAAAAGCTGGGTCGCTTGCAAGTCTGAAGCGCGCGCGCACAACGCAGATTAGACAGAGCCCTTTCTACGCAATCTTAATCCCAGAGAAACCTTAGAGGCGAGCCTATGGAGTCGGGCCAATTCCTGAAGAATTGTGATAATTGCGGGAAGCAGATATCCTTAGGAGATGAAGCATGGCAGATTCGGCGATTCATGACGGTCAGCAATCCTGCCATGTCAGTTGAGCCGATCCTCACATTCTGCTCGAAACAATGTCTGAAGGACTACGTCGCGAAGGCCATATGAGCGAGTGTCATGTCCCGACCCTTAACACCGCCTTCAGCGAGTCGTTCCAGGTGACCATACACATGGATGCGAGTATTCAGGTCAGCGTCAGGTGCAATAACGGTGTCGCATACAGCGTTACCGGTCCTTTCAGTTGCCCCGGGGAGTCTCCGGATGTCACGGGCAGTTCCAGTAATCCTGTTTTCGTAGCTCGTTGAGCCACAAACCGGACAGCGCTTCGGGTAGGACAAACGTACGACCATGCACGTCACCCGATTAAACGATAGCTCCTACCCGCCAAGAGCGGGCGCGTTACCCATCGGAGGCTCACGCGACTTTCGTGCCCACGAAGTACCTGTTGAGGAACCTATCCTCTGAGATTCTGTACCTGTATTTCCCGACCACGACCTCACTCTCCTTCCTCAGTCTGTCCACGAAGTCCTTCGAGGACTGAAGCTCGTCTACGAGTCTACCGTCTCTGTCTCTGAGAAACGCCCACTCCCCCTCCCCCTTCTTGAAACTCTTCCATTGCAGCGAATCCAAGGTCTCTTCCGACGCGGTTGTGGACTTCTCGAATTCGGAGAGTGGAGAACTCTTCGGCTCGGGTTTCTCAGCCCGAATGGCATCTCCCGACTCGGGTCCTTTCTTCGGAGAGGCCGCTTCTGCCCTGATGACCTCCTTCGCTTTGAGAAGTTCGTGCTTCCTCTTCTGCAGATCCCCGATCAAGCGGTCGATTTCTTCGACCCTCGCGTTGATCCCCTCCTCGTCGGACAGGGCCATTTCAATCTCTTGAGTGCCCAATCTACCATGATATAGCATCTTGTCCAAGCCCCTGAACGCTCAACGTCCCGATGGGTCAGCTGGAGAACCATCCTAGAAGGCGGGAGACCTGCCGCAGTCAGCGGCCCTGCCAAGTTCATGGGGAATCGGGACTACGACTCCTGCTTTCTACAGTTGAACTCTCTCAGCAAAGTCACTAACTACCTATGACCCGACGGTTAACGCCCTACGCATGACCCGAAGAATTAAGAGAACCCTAAGCACAACATTCCGCGATGGAAGCAATCTGTGAGGTATGTCAGACCACATTCGATGACTCAAAGTTGGGTTATACCTTAAGCGTCGATAGGAGGTCGAAAACTGGCCTGAGTATGGGGCACAGCTACTGCTGCAAGGACCACCTTGTGAAAGGCGTGCAGAACTTAGAACAGTAGCCAACCAGTCACCAACCGAATTTAGACGGAGGAGACCAACTGCCGACGGTTAACGCTTCTCCCCGGATGCCTAAGAATTAAGCGCGCGCGCGGTGGCTAAGATGAGCCCCGTAGTTGTGGCTGACAGTGTCGTTTACACACTCTTGCTTAGGAAAAACGCCCCTGACCGATAAGCTGACGGGCGGTACACCGAAGCATCAACCGCCAGTTGACACCGACAACAAACCGCCGAATCAACCGTCAAGTTAACAGAACCCACAACCCAGAGCCCGGTTTGAACAGGTCTAAGTATCAACGGCCCGAAACTCTGGTCTGGTAAGTCCTTTGGGCACGAGATTCGAAGAGACCTTCGGGGAGAGCCAAGTGGCGATTGTGCTGGAGGTGCAGGACGTTTGAGGTGCCACTGCAACAACACGGTGAACCTCCGGGGCGAGAAGGGCGCTGTCTGCTCGTCCTGCGGGTGCGAGTTCGTGGGGTCGCCAGACGACGAGGCGCCGACGCTCATCAGGAAGGGGAGCGCGTGCTGGGTCCGAGGGGCAGGATAGTGTCAAAGAGACTGTTTCACTACCCCATCCGCGAGCTACCACGTGACGAAACTTGGCAACCCTGATTCAAAGGGCGACATGACGAGAACTTGACAGAACCCTACAAAACAACCATTAGTTAGCGGCCCCAATATGGTTTGGGCAGTCTTGATTCGGCTGCCTGCCGCGCGCCCACCTAGCCCAAGCGTGGCCGGACAATGCCTAAACTCGAAAGAATCCCCCCGCTTTCCTAGCACTTTCGGGGCGCCAGAGTTTAGGGGCTAAGAAGATTCGGGGTCTTCGTCAGACGGAAAAGCGCGCGCGCTGGTCCCGAACGCTCGTATCCATCCCAGCCGAAATGGTTGCAGTAAGTCAAGACCGCTCAGACAACCATCCTCCAACCCTTAAATCAAATTCTGCGGCGGTGTCGGCTCGCGGTTGAGCTTCGCTCCTCTTGGGAAAGGACTCTTTTGCGGAAAGAGGCCCTCCGGACAGCAGAAAGGCAAATGAAAAAGGAAGAATTTCATCAGCGCAAGGTAAAGTTCTCCGAGGCCACTCAGGTGGACTACGATCAGCTCAAGACCAGAACGATTATCGCCTTGGACAAACTCGGGCACCAGAAGTTTTCCTCGGAACCTGGAGGTTACTCGCTTGAGAACTGGACGAAAGGCGTGAATCTCTTGCTCGACGACTTCGAGGAGAAAATGGGCGCGGCAAGGCTCCCTTCGGCTTACGCGGAGAGGCGCCGCGAACTGACCTACTGGCTTTCCAAGCCTGTCGACCTTTCTTCGATTGACAACAGCATATCTGAACTCATGCAGAACGAGGAGGAAATCGTGCGGAAACTCCACGAAGCGCGAACGCGGAGTTCCTCCAGGATAGACGAACTTCGGACCGAGCTGGCCATGCGTTCAGCCGAACTCGAGGAGAAGAAGAGGCAGCTCTCCAGCCTGGCCTCAGAACGGCGGTCCGATTCAATCTTCAAACGCCTGTTCGGCGGGAACTCGACACTCTCCGTCGATGCCACCGAAGACGGAGTCGAGGAGATGGAGTCGAGACTTCGCGTCCTTGCTAGCGGGATACTCGAGGAACAGAAATCCCTGAGATCCATAGACAAACACTCCTCCGAGTCTCCATGGGTTGAGGAGTGGAGAAGACTGGAATCACTACAAGCTAGACGGAAGAAACTGGAGAACGAAAGGTTGGAGAAATTACAGCTTGTTAGAGAGCGGGAGGAACTGACAGCCTCGATTGCAGACATGATCTCAAGGATTTCTCCGGCCGAAAAGAAGGGGGAAGGAGAGGCCGCTTCCTCGAGTTGACCGCAACGTTCTGGGACCGAACCCATCCCGGCCGGGGCATACAACCCATTGGGCTGACAAAGAACCTTGACGAGTGGGAATCCTAGCCGGGCTATTGAGAACAAGCTCAGAATGGACTCTGTTTGACGAAATTAGATTAGTTCAGCTCATTAAGGAGTCCATCAAAGGGAGACTGAGCGTGTGTTTCATTCGCAGCTTCAATGCTCCACAAACCGTTTTATCATCGGCCTAACATCAGAAGGCAAGGGATACTAGTTGTCAGACGGCGGGCGCAGACTCGCTGCGATAATGTTCACCGATATGGTGGGATATACGGCCCTGGGCCAGAAGAACGAACCCCTCTCCCTCGCTCTCCTCGAAGAGCAGAGGAAGCTAATCCGACCCATCCTTGCGAGACACAACGGCAGAGAAGTCAAGACCATCGGGGACGCGTTCCTTGTCGAGTTCCCCAACGCCCTTGACGCGATAAGATGCGCATACGACATCCAGAGGGCAACAAGGGAGTTCAACATCTCCCTCCCCGCCGAGGAGAGGATTCACCTGAGAGTTGGATTGCATCTTGGTGACGCCGTCGTGTCAGGGGGCGACCTTTCTGGCGACGCAGTGAATGTTGCGTCGAGGATAGAGTCGCTTGCTGAGGACGGCGGTGTGTGTCTAACTCGCCAGGTCTACGATCAAGTGAAGGGCAAATTCAATCTCCCGCTGACGAGCCTCGGGCCGAAGACCCTCAAGAACGTGAGCGAGCCCCTTGAAGTATACAAGCTCGAGATGCCGTGGGAAAAGGCAACTCCACAGACGGAACCCATACAGCTTTCGCACACCAGACTCGCGGTACTACCCTTTGCAAACTTCAGTCCTGATCCTAACGACGAGTACTTTGCAGACGGGATGACTGAGGAAATCATCTCGACCGTTTCAGGAATTAGTGGCCTGAACGTCATTTCGAGAACATCGGTGATGAGGTACAAGGGAACGACAAAGACGGTCGAGGAGATTGGGAAGGAACTGAGAGTAGGTTCTATCCTTGAGGGGAGCTTTAGAAAGGCAGGGAACAGTATCAGGGTCACGACCCAGCTGATTGACGTGGCGGGGGACAAGCATCTTTGGACGCAGAACTACGACCGAGAGCTTGACAACGTCTTCGCGGTTCAGAGTGACATAGCCAAGCAGGTCGCTGACGCATTGAGGGTAAGAATACAATCCCGGGAAATGGAGCGAATCAAAAGGAGACCCACGGAGAGCACTGAAGCCTACGCGCTTTACCTGAAAGGAAAGCAGCTCTGGAACAAGCGGTCAGAAGCGGCGGTCAGGAAGGCAATCGAGTACTTCACTTTAGCCATCGACTTGGACCCCAAATTCGCACTTGCATACGTCGGTCTCGCGGACTCCTACTCTGTTCTGAGCAATCATGGCTACATGGACAAAACCGAGGCAGCGAAGAAAGGAAATCCCGCCACGGTAGCGGCGCTCCGGCTTGACATGGAGCTCGCCGAAGCTCATGCAGCACGTGGTTGGGAGCTCCTCGACTACGACTGGGATTGGGATGCGGCCGAGACCGAGTTCAAGAGGGCCATTGAACTCAACGGGAGCCTTGCAATCGCCCATCAGTGGTATTCTTCTCTTCTGCAGACGCAGGGACGCCTCGAAGAAGCTCTGGACGAGGCAAGGAAGGCATTGGAGCTCGACCCGCTTTCCCCGATGGCAAGTTTCAACGTCGCCGCTATGCTATACTATTCGAAAAGTTACGACGAAGCGATCATCTACGCAGAGAGGTCACTCGAGGCAGAGCCGAATTTCGTTCCAGGGCTCATGGGTCTCGCCCTCGCATACTCCATGAAGGGGGACTCCGCAACCGCTCTTTCCTGGAGTGATAAATGGGCCGAGCTAGTTCCCACGACATTGGGCATGGCCATCAAGGCCTTGCTGTATGCGCGCGCGGGAGAGAGGGACAAGGCGCTCAAACATCTCGATTCGATTTTGAACGCGCCGGACCTCCTGACTAGAGGTATTCTGGTGCAGGTCGCAGACGCGTATGCCCTTGTGGGAGATGTGGACAGTATGTTCGAGTGGCTTGAGAAAGCGCTCGAGTCAAGGGACGGTGGTGTCACGAGCCTGAAGGTTGAGCCTGACTTCATGCAGTACCATTCTCATCCACGTTTCGCGAGCATTCTGAGGCAAGCCCGCCTGGCCACATAGTGGACGGTGGGGTCGTCCCATCCTAGCGGACCCAACGATACACGATCGTCCGCTCGTCAATCGATACGCGTCACGCGCGCGCGCCAGAAACTGCAGATTGATTCTGATTGCGGTCGCCAGGAGTTCAGTCCGAGTTCCCTGCCACCTCCCCTGAAACACCCCGCGGATCGCTAGCGACCGAGACGAAGAAGCGTCGAACGAAAGCGGCGAATTAGAAGAACCTCTTATAGCCTAGTAAGGCTACCAACCTGTTCGGGCGCCTATGCCAAAGCGCATATATTCGGCCAGGGCGCCTTTCAATATTCAAAGGCGCTCTGTTATTCAGAACCCTGGGGCGCATTTCGCTCATAACTGGACTCCTCCCTCCCATTACTCTCGAGTAGAATCTCGAATTGGCACTCGTGCCCTAACACGAGTAACTGTGGGCTAGACTGGAGGTCGCTCGTTGATTTGAAGGCCGCGTCTGGCAAACAGGTACGACATCACGACGGCGACTGTGATCAGAAGAGCGAAACCGAGCTGGGCTGGAAATTCAGGGATCCCGGAGGATGCGCCCGATTTTGAGGACGACGTCGATGATGTCGCCGTTGTCGATGGTGTGGTCGAAGTGATGGACCTCGTGGATGAGGTCGGTGGTGTGGTCGAAGTGGTGGAGGTCGTGGATGAGGTCGAGGTCGATGATGATGGGGTGATCACGGAAACCGAGTTCGAACCGTAGTTCGCCACGTAGACGCACCCGTTGGTCGGGTCGAAGGCGACTCCATCAGGGCCGATGCCCACAGTCACCGCAGTGACCACAGTGTTTGTCGAGCCGTCGATGACCGAGACCGTGCCTGAACCGTTGTTCGCCACGTAGAGGTACCCGTTGGTCGGGTCGAATGCAACTCCTTCCGGGTTGGTGCCCACAGTCACCGCAGTGACCACAGTGTTTGTCGAGCCGTCGATGACCGAGACCGTGCCTGAA
>Ga0187854_10000925_pt1 | contig 31917 bp, 32 predicted proteins | sample June2016WEW_6_15_FD_132445 | JGI IMG/M metagenome (GOLD analysis project Ga0187854, IMG submission 132445) | Peatland microbial communities from SPRUCE experiment site at the Marcell Experimental Forest, Minnesota, USA - June2016WEW_6_150 | ecosystem: Environmental > Terrestrial > Soil >... | reverse complement strand
GTGGCAGACTACCAATTGAAGGACATAGACAATGACGGGCAGAAGGAGATCGTGCTTGCCCTCGTACTGTCTGTGGGCGCATCTATGTCCGATCAAAGCGTGATCGTGTCCTATAAGATGAGCACACAAGAGAAAACTCAATAGTGGTTGACAAAAAAGATATTCTTCGTACGAAATGGACATGTCATATGAGAAAAAATCTATGTCATCTACTCCCTCTCTTAACCGTTTTGGCCTTAATAAGCTGTGAGCCGTCGTATCGAACGAAATCTCCCTCCGATTCATCTCAAAAAACATACACCATCGCCAATGCAACTTATGACATGTCTTTGATCTCCGTGGAAAAGTCCATTGGGGCTAAAAAGATATATGGAGAGCAAAGAATTGAAGCAGTAACTGAGGAGGGAATTTCAAGATTTTATGTTGAAGATGAGATGCTGAGAATTAAATGGTTTCCGACGCCTTATGACATTGTTTTTATTCTCAATAATAAAGCGAATGGACCAGTAAGTATCGTTTGGGATGAAGCGAGATTTATTGATGAAAAGGGCGTAAGCCACAGATTGATACATTCCGGCATTGGCTATGAAGATAGAAACAATTCACATCCTCCCACGTTCGTTGCCGCGAAAGGCACTCTTGAAGATTTCGTACATCCGGCAGATCATTTCCGGCGGGAAGAAGACTACGGCGGAAGATCAAATAAACAACAAGGTTATTGGAAGAGGACGTCGTTCCTGCCAGCTCAGATCAAAGGAACCGCGGAAGAATTAAGGGTGAAGTCTGAACCCTTCGTAGGTAAAACCTTTCAGGTGATCCTTGCTTTGCAAATCGACGATGTGCGAAATTATTATGTTTGCACTTTTAAAATCAATAAAGTGGATGTAACTGAGGAGAAACGTGAACAGGAAAAAGGCTCAGACAACAACGAAAAAGGGAAAAGAGCCGGAAGAGGGACGCGGTTTTGATCACGGCCGGGGGTTATAATTCGTTTGGCGCTTGAGTCCTTTTAGACAGGTCAGCACGTAAACCTATGACGAAAATACTCTTCAAGATATTTATCTCGGGTGTTGCAAGCATTTTCGGCATCTGAATCCTTTAAAGCTCATACTCTATCTGTGAAATATGATTGATCATGGAGTAACCTAAGCTAGAATACGGAACACGAAAGAAGATTGGATGCTGCGGATTGCACACTTAGAAACTTCGATCAACATGGGTGGTCAGGAGCTGCGCATTTTGGATCAAATCCAGTGGCTGTTGAGTAAAGGCCATTCGGCATGGCTTCTCGCCCGCGAGGATTCCGCAATCTATGAGGAAGCGACTCAACGAGGCCTCCCGTCCCATCCCGTCCCATTCAGGGGGTCGCTAAATCCGCAGGCAATTTCTGAGCTGGTCAGGTTTGCCAAGAGCGAAAAAGTCCATCTCCTCGACTGTCATAGCTCCACTGCCATAAGTACGGCTGTCACGGTTCGGCTGCTCGGGATATCCGTTGTGCGCACGCTTCATGTGCAGACCTTTAAGATGGACCTCATTCATAAGTATTTATGGCGCTGTGGAATCGATCACGTCATTGTTGTCTCGCAGGGGATAGCCGATAAACTCGTCGGGTTGGGTTTTGTAGATCGAGATAAGGTTTTTGTGATACCGACCGGAATCGACCTGAATCGTTTCGCGCCGAACGTCGACGGGAACTCTCTTCGCAGGGAATTCGACATACCGGAGAGCACCAAGGTGATCAGCGAAATCGCCATGATCCGTCCTGATAAGGGGCAGAAGTACTTGATACGTGCTGTCGATCGCGTTGCCAGCGCCTGGCCGGATGTTCGTTTTCTTATTGTGGGTTCTGCCACGAAACCGGAATTTTTCGAAAAAATCAAAGAGGAAATCGCAGCACTTCGTCACCCGGATAAGGTTATTCTGACCGGTTTTCGGAAAGACGTTGAAAAAGTGATTGCGGCAAGTGATGTGATTGTAAATTCCTCTCCCTGGGAACCTCGGTCCCAAGTCATCCATCAGGCCTTTGCCATGAAGACGCTTGTTGTGGCGAGCAATAAAGGTGGCGATGTGGAAAGCATATCGGATGGTGAAACCGGCTTTCTATTCTACTCCGAGGATGCCGGAAGTCTCTCTGAGATGATCCTTAGCGTATTGAACAATCACACAGGGCCGATAAAAGAGAAAGCTTATCTATACGCCCACTCGGTGTTCGGTATCGATAAAATGATGGAGAAGACGTTAAGTGTCTATCGTATGACCTCAACAGCGACGTAATTGCTTCCGGGTTATTTGAGATTATTGGGTCTCAGGTAAAGCATGATTCGCGGTCAGGAAGCAGTTGGTCATGCAACGTTTCTATCATTAATCATCGATGCTCAGCATAGATTCAGAGTTAATATGAGCAAGTGTTGTCTTGATTTAATGTTTGACCCTTCAAAAGAATTTTTTGCTGCTCCGTCGCGACGCTGGGAGTTTCGGCTCACCGAAATGACAAGAAAGGTCAGAGAGAAGAGATTGCGGAGGAAAGGCCCTCTTGCAGAGTCGTCAAGTCTTCTTCGCTTGTAGAGATGAAGGAGAGGAGAGTGGCGTCGGTGATTTGCGCGAACCGCAGGAGAAATATGGGACAGACGCCAAGAATCATGGCGATGGCAACCTTCTTTTCCAACACATCGCCAGTCAGGATTGGAGGGAGGCCTCCTCCAAAAAGGCATTGTCTTTGGGAAACGTCTGTCGTCTGAGGAGGATTGTCAGAGATGATTTTATCTATAGCATTTAGGTATTCCAGCATTGTACCGCCTTCAGAGAGTTTCTCTGCAACGGCGGCGGGATCAAGGCCATAGTGCAGGCAGGCCCGTAATACCGGCAGGATATTCTTTCCCACCTTTTCGGCAAGAGCTGCATACCCCGTATGATCCAGAAGCAACAGACCCTCCTTGGAATTTTGCATTTCCTTCTTTCTTGGATCATGCCAAGAGTATCTTACATGAGTCATGCAGGGAGAAGGGCAGTGATAGCAGGCCATGTCCTTTTCTCCGCTTGCCTTTAGAAATTTGCCAGCTTCTTCCCCGCCTTCCAATTTTTTCAGGACGGAGTAGAATCCCCTGTGTTTGAAATTCTTATCCGTGGAGATTATTTTTTCGAGTTCCTTCCCCTGTTGCGGATTATCCCTGTTGAAGGGAAGGCCTTCCGTGCCGCCTAGCATTATCCCCTTGAGGTTCTTCGCGGCCATCAGGGAAGCGAGACCCGCTTTGTCGAGACTGCCATTTGTGCCGATCGAGACGGACGCGAAGGGAATACCGCGGTCAGCCGCCGGTCCTGTTATAATGACAGACTGAAAAAGAGGAGACGCTTTTTTCAATTCTCTGATCGCTTCGGGAATGTGCATATGCTGAAGATTCCCGGCGGGGAGTGTCCGAATCTTTCCGTGATTTACATGGAGAATGGATCGTTCCGGCGCAGTTCCTTTCACCACGAGATAATCAATGCCGGAAAATTTCATATCCGGTCCGGTGCGGAGCATAAATGGAACGTGGCAGATGCTGTTGAAAACGAGAGACGCAAACGAGGCGATCATAAGAGACGAGGCGGGGGCGAAACTTCCCGTCAAAGGGCCGGTACCGAAAACCAGAGCGTCATCCTGATATCCTTCGAGGATAGCGCTATTCATGGCCGCCCCGCCAATATGCCTGCTCACCTGCTTCTGAACTAAGGGAATGACCTCAGCCTTTGAGGCAGAAAGATCGACAACGCCGATCTTCCTATTGTAAAATGGCTGGAAGGAATTCATGTCCTGCCTTCTCCCGGCGCCGCCTTCTGCCAGCGAAAGCGGATCTTCGCCGCATCATAGGGGCATCGATCAATGCACCTCATACACATGATACACTCAGTCATGGGAATTTTCGGTGATAACCCTTCCCGCAATTTGTCCGCGTCGATAATCCCTACGGGACAAACTTCTGCACACTGAATACAGGAGAATTTCTTGCATTTCTTTGCCCCGATGATTATTTTTATCATACGCAATAATGCCGTAAGCCCGAGTACAGCCCCTACAGGGCAGAAATATCTGCACCATGATCTTCTCTGTGCGATCTCAAGGCTTGCCAGGGCGGGCACGATGGCGAGTTCGGCGCTCTTGAAAAAGGACTGCACCCCGTAGGAACGGCAGAGTGTCCCGATGGGGCAGACGGTGCAGAAGACCTGGAAACCGAGGGCATAGCTCCCTCCGACGGCGCCGGTCAATACACCGTACTTTGTCATCCGGCTCTTGAGAAACGATGGCCAGCCGATTTTTTTGGGAGTGACCTTGTCGACGAGATCGAGGACAAAACCGAAGGGGCAGACCCATCCGCAGAAAAGTCTTCCCGCAAGAACTGTGAGAATGAGGAGGGCCAGGGTCGATGAAACACCGACAAGCACAATAGTTCCCGACGAAGCGATATTCTGAAGGGTCCCCGTAGGACAGGCGAAACTAATGCTTCCCGTTCTGAAGTAGCAGAACGTGCCGATGAAGACCACGACCAAGAGCAGAAAAGATATGAACTGAGAAGTCCAGCGCAGTCCCTTTATCCAGCGGAGAGCCTTTCCTCGGGTGAAAGTGAGCGCATTCTCAGGGCAGTGTTTGACGCAGAGAGGATCGCCTTCGCAGAGGTCGCATTTGTGTATTTCCTGACTGCACGGGTCTTTGATGGGAGCCGCCGCCGGGCATGCCATGGCACAGATTCCGCACTGGGTGCAGAAGAGTTTGTCTATACGCACGATGCCGTCATCGCCCTTTTCGATGGCCCTTGTGGGACAGGCGGGGAGACAGAGGGGCTTACGGCAATGCTGGCAGAGTATGGAGAAGTTCTTGCCCTCCTTTTCGTCTCTGATGACCTTCACGCTGGCGGAGACAGGGGCGACTTTTCCTGTGTTTCTCGTGGAGCAGATCATCTCGCAGGCGCCGCAGCCCGTGCACTTGTCTGGATGAAAAATAATAAAGGAATGGCGCGGCGGCATGAAGTACTCGGAAAGATGCTTCTTCTCTGCGGGGCGGGGTCGCAGGTCCTCAAGGTTGAGAGAAAAATCCTGCTCAGTCATTGGCTTCTCTGCAGTTTGTTGCTTTGTCATTTACGCATTTCTCAGAAGGTAAATCTCCCGCCGGCATGGCGGACATATATCAAGCACCCCAAACACATTCGCGGGTTCATCCTTTAACTTGGCGAAGACGAATTCTTCCACGGGAATCGCCACAAAAACCCTGCCGCAACATTTGCAGGTCTTCGCATTTTCCAGGAGGTTCTCATCTACCGCTGCCTCCCTGAGTTTTTTGATCAGATCCCTGCAGCTAACTTTCTGCGGGCACGTATCAGTACCGGCATTGCACTCCGTGCAATACCAGATGTGTTTGTCCTCAACTACAGGGTCGCCCACGAGCGTTTTTTTTATGATGCCCCGCGGCGACATCTCGATGGAAAAATTCGCATACATCTCGGCCATGGGACAAGCCGCAACGCAACGCCCGCACTCAACGCAGGAATCGGCGCCGGATACGCGCTTAGCCTCGGCGATCTTATCTTTCCTGTTTTTCATGCGGTTCCTTTTCTATCTTTGCAGCACACGCCTTGAACTCCGGTATCTTGGAGATGGGGTCGATAACGGGGTTCGTGAGGATGTTGGCACGCGCTTCCGTAAAGTGAAAGGGAGCAAAAACAGAGCCCCTCGCAACCCTCTCCGTAATTCTGGCCGCAGTGACAATACTGCCCCGCCTGCTGGTTATCCTGATCCTGTCTCCTTCTCTGATATCTTCTTTCATTGCATCTTCGGGGTGTATCTCCACATAAGGCCCTGCCATCTCCCTGTTGAGAAACGGGGACCGGCGCGTCATCGTGCCGGTGTGATAGTGGGAAAACATCCTTCCGGTATTGAGCCAGTAGGAATACTCCTCGTCTGGCTTTTCAAAGGGCGGCGTGTATGCCGGGACGATGAAGAGCCCCCTGCCCCGTGTAAATTGGCCCTCGTGAAGAAATCTTGTTCCTTCATGTTTCGGATCCGGACATGGCCACTGCAAGCCTGCCTTCTCCAGCCTGTCAAAGCGAATGCCGCCATAGTCGGGCACAAGTTGGGTGATTTCCTCCATGACCTCACCCGGATGCTTGTATGGGAAATCGAGCCCAAGGGCGTTGGCAAGAAGACAGATAATCTCGAAGTCTCCCTTTGCCTCGCCGGGAGGTTCTACCGCCTTCCTCAATAGCTGGAATCTTCTTTCCGTGTTCGTATACGTCCCCGTCTTTTCGGCAAAGCAAACCGCCGGCAAAACCAGGTGGGCGAATTTCGCAGTCTCTGTAAAAAAGATATCCTGGACGATCAAGAAGTCCAGCTTCGTGAGAGCTTCCAGCACGTGGTTGACATCGGGATCACTCAGCGCGGGGTTCTCCGCCATGATGTAAAGCGCACGGATATCTTTCCCGGCACAGCTGATCATCTCCGTTACGGTCAGGCCGGGTTTGCCGGACAGCTCCCTTCCCCAGGCCTTCTCAAATTTTTCTTTGACGGCCGGTGCGCTGACGCTCTGGTATCCCGGGTAGACATTCGGCAGCGCCCCCATGTCGCAAGCGCCCTGAACATTGTTCTGCCCGCGGAGCGGATAGACGCCAGAAAATGTTTTGCCGATCTGGCCGCAGAGCATGGCAAGGTCACAGACGGCATGGACATTCGCAGTTCCGCAGGCGTGCTGTGTAATTCCCATGCAGTAGACGATGGCCGCATCCTTTGCCTTCGCGTACATCTCCGCAATTCTTCTAATCTCTCCTTCATCTATGCCGCATTCTTTCGCGGCCCGCTCCACCGGCCAGGACTCGAGGAATTCCTTTAATTCGTAGAAACCTTCCATCCTATCGTTGATGAATTTCTCGTTATGAAGTCCCGCATCGATAATGCACCTCATCATGCCGGTAAGGAGGGGAATATCCGTACCCGGATTGATCCTCAGATGGATCCGCGCGTTCTCGGCAACCGCCGTCTTCCGGGGGTCTACGACGATCACCGCTGCGCCGTGGTCCACAGCCTTATATATTTCACCCATGATGATCGGGTGGCTCTCCGCCGCATTGGAACCGATAATCAGGATGCACTCTGCCCCTGCCAGATCGGAGATGGAATTTGTCATGGCGCCGCTCCCCGTCGTCTGGCCCATACCCACAGCCGTGGGAGCGTGGCACAGACGCGCGCAGTGATCCACATTATCCGTCTTGAAGGCCATGCGGATCATCTTCTGAAAAAGGTAATTCTCCTCATTAGTGCACTTGGCGGAAGACAGCCCACCTACGGCATCACCGCCGTATCTCTCGGCTGCCGCTTTTAGTTTCTCCGCCGCCAGCGCTATAGCATCATCCCATGAGATTTCCTCAAACGCGGCTCCCTTTCTTACGAGAGGCTTTTTCAACCGCTCCCGGTGATGAATGAATTCATGCGCAGACCAGCCCTTGATGCAAAGGGTACCGCGGCTGACAGGGTGCTCCCTGTCTGGGTACGTACCGACAACTTTGCCGTCCTCGACCTTCAGAACCAAGCCGCAGCCGACTCCGCAATAGGGACATATTGTTTTGATAAAATTAGGACTCATCGTCTTTTCTCAAGCTGTTCACCCAGTCCGGCAGCTCCTGCCCCGCTGCAGGCTCCTTGCATAGATCGTACAGGATCGGAGATTTCCTTTCCGGATCAAGCCCGGCCTCGTAGCCATAGGTCTCACGAAGCATCTCCCGCATGGATAGCTGCAGGGCAAGAAGCGGAATATTTACCGGACAGGCCTCCTGACACGCCCCACAGGCCACACAGGTGTCCGACAGATGAAACGCCCGGATCAGGTGGTATGACAGCACCTCCGCAGGTATGACGCCGGTCTCGACCCAGACCTGGTCTTCCAGTTTGCAGGGTATGCAGACACAGATGGGGCACGAATTCCTGCATCCGTAACACTTGATGCATCTCTTAAGAATGTTCGCCCATTTTTCCATTCTCGCCGGGCCGTCACCGGCAAGCAGTTCCTTTACACTCTCAACCGTAAACGGGTCGACACCGGCTACAGCATCACCGCAATCGAGCTTTTGCGGGTATGGGCGGTCGCAGATGCAGGCTGACGCCTGCTCTTCCGTGCAGGCTATGCCGATGGTGAGGAGCTGTTCCTTTTCAATCTGGTTTCTCTTTACAAGTTCTGTCAGCGCCCTTTCATCGCAGCCCCGCACAACGACCGCTAGGCTGTATCCTTCCCTTGAAGACCGCAAGACAGCCATCGCCATCTTTGCGAGCAGCCATTTGGGTTCGATGACAAGGGCATCCACCTCTCCCGGACTTTCGAAGATGTGGGGCTGGACAATATCCCATTCGCCCTTTATCAGACCGAGGATTCCGTCTGCCTGCTTTTCCGTTAAGATGGTCCTCGCTATGTCTTTTACTTTTTTGGGCATCGTCTCGTCACATCGCCCCCTTCACGAAACGGGAGATAAATAAAAACATCTTTCTCGATATTTCCCCCTTTACAAAAGGGGGTGAAAAAATATCTTTCTCTTTGTGCCTCCCCCTTTATAAGAGAGGGATACGGAGGGATTTTAAATAACCGAATAAATCCCCAAACCCCCTTTGAAAAAGGGGGTGTACATAATAAGAGGATCAGTTTGCCTTTTTTTCAATCCTCTCAACTCGTCCATGAGGCTGTGGACGGCATCTCCCCTAATTCTTCAAAGAATGTCTTGACGACCTCTGAGTACTGGTAATCCTCATGGGCGGTTCCAAAGCTTATCAACAGTCTATTGCCATCGATCCCGGTTGCGTCCAACAGTGTCTTCAAGAGCTCCAGCCTTTTGATGGCCGCATGGTTCGCATCGTTAAACCGGCACCCTCCCAAATGGCATCCCAAGACCGCCACCCCCGTTATTCCGGATGCAAACGCCCTGATTACTGCATCAGGCTCGACGAGCGCGGCGCACTCCACCGGAATCACCCTGAACTGCGACGGAAGTTGTATCTTCTTCTTACCCGCGCCATCGGCGCCGATGAGACCGCACCACTTGCATGCAAAAATTAGGATTTTCATAAAAACATCTCTTCGCCGAAGGCCTTCTTAATCATCGCTGCCACGGCCCGGTAATCGCGCTCCGGCAATTGGACTGTCCCGTTGGGGCAGACGGATACGCAGTTGCCGCAGGCCTTACACCGGAGCTTATTGACCCTGCTGATTGATTTCCTCCCCATCTTTTGAAGACGGCACGCAGCAAAGGGACAGACAGCTACACAGTTGCCGCAGCCTGTGCAATTATCGGCATTCACAGATGCATGGCCGAATTTCTCTCCGGGAACACGGCTCAGGGACAGGGCAGAGACTGCTTTGCTTCCCAAAAGCGCAGAGGCCTTAGCGGCGGCCCCCTCTCCCTGTACTATTGCATTATCCGATGACACGGGCCACCTAGCAGAGCCGCAGATGAAAACGCCGTCCATCCTTGTTTCCAGGGGATGCAGAGGGTAGATTTCCGAGAAGAAGCCGTAGCGGTCAATTTGCAGACCGAGCATTCCGGCAAGCTTTATGTTATCGTCATTGGGAATAAGGGGCGTACTCAAGACGACAAAATCGCAATCGAGTCTCCTCTTCATCCCACTGATGCTATCGAACACCTCCACGCCCTCCACATGTTCCGTTCCCATCATTTCGGGAGGGTTCGTCTCTTCGAAGCGGATAAACTGCACCCCCTTGGCAAGGGCATTTCTGTAATAGGCCTCTAGGACGTTCCCGGGCGTCATGATATCGCGATGGAGAATGAACACCCTTGCATTGGGATTTTCTTCCCTAATTCTCACTGCGTTTTTCAGGCTTGACGGACAGCACATAGTCGCGCAATAAGGACGCTCATGATTCCTGGCACCGACGCACTGAATAAAGACAGCCGCTTTGATCTCACGCGGACCCTTGATGAATTGCCTTTCCAGCTCCATCTGGGTGATCACGTTTTTGAGTTTCCCGTAACGGTAAAGACCGTGGGGAAGCCACACCCTCGCGCCGCTTGCCAGAATCACGGCCCCTACCCGGAGCCTCTGTTCGCCTGCGGAGGAAGAGACCCTCACCTTGAAATCACCGGCAAAGCCCGTGATGGAATTTATTTTGGCCTTCGGATAGAAATTGATGAGGGGATTTCTTTCCGCTTCATCAATGAACACTTTTAGTTTTTCGGGCGCCTTCTCATCGGACGGATATACATGGGAGATCAGGTTGAGCATGCCTCCGGGGTTTGATCCCCTCTCGATAAGATGCACCTTGAAACCCAAGCGCGCAAGGGAACAGGCGGCGGAAAGTCCCGCCGGACCGGCGCCGACAATCATGACTTCCGGACACACACTCACCGTGACATCATCCGATTCGCGCCGGTAATGAAGAGCGGCGATTTCCATCCGGATCAGGTCCAATGCCTTTTCCGTTGCTCTTTCCGGATCATCTGCGTGAATCCATGCACACGCCTCCCTCAGGTCAACGAGGCCGATAGCGAAGCGCTTTATTCCCCGCCGGACGAGACCGTCAATAATCGCGCCGCCCCTACCCAGATGCGAACAGCCGCCGATCACAATTTTTTCTGCACCGGATTCCCTTATACAGAATGCCGCTTTCTCAATGTCACCCGCGAGACAGAGGGATTCGGCTACCAGGGAAGAAACGACGGAAGGATCTTTCTGCATTTTCTTTTGCGAGGAATCGAGATCAATCACGCGACTGATTTCTCCGAAACATTTGCAAAGAAAAACTGCGATTCCTGACACTTTTTATTTATTCCTTTTTGCAAGAATAGCTTTTAAGGCGGCAGATGATGCTTGGATGACAGACTCTGCCACATCCGCCGGTTCCGCACTGAAGCCGCAGGAAAAACGGGAAATTTCATCGGATTCCGGATTGACAAAGCCATCACCTGAAACATCAGGTGAAAAATGTTTTTCCTGATCTCTCCTTCTCAGGGAAGACCCGATATTGCCGTTAAGGACCACCATATCGAATTTCCATATCTCCCTTTTCTGGGTCATGGTGTTTTCGAACTTTACCGCGATGCCTTCCCTTCCCGGCAGTGGATAGATCAGAGACGGTCTTCCCCTTATCAGTCTTACGCGGCTCCCGCTAATGTCCCGCAGCGAGTACTCGTAATAGTCGCGTCCTACCGTACGAAGATCGGTATAGAAGACGACGCACTGAATCTCCGGATTCCGCCTTATTGCCCACTGAGCCTGCTTGAGGGCATGCATGCAGCAGACAGCGGAACAGTATGAGAGCAGCCGCTGATCCCTTGCGCCTGCACACTGTATGAAGGCGAGGTTGCGGGGGATCGACGGTTTTGATTTTTTTATGATTGCCCCTTTGTTGGCTCCCGACTCTGCCGTCCATTCCTCAAACTCCATCGCTGTCATGATGTCCGGATCTTTTCCCAGCCCGAATTCCGGAAGCTGTGTCAGATCAACTTCCGTAAAACCGGACGCCCATATGACATCGTCAAACATAAGTTCAGACGGCTCTTCTGTCCTTTGAAAATCGATGGCCCCCGTGGGGCATGTCTTCACGCACCTTTCACACTTGTTACATAGTTCCTCTCTAACCCAGTAAGAGGGCGGATAAAAATGGTCACTCAAAGTCTGAATGGCAGCTTCGGGACAAACACCTGCGCACTTCCCGCAGAAAACGCATACAATTTCATCGATGACGGGAGGTTTTCTCACCATGACCGCATGAAGGAGTCCATCGACTCTCTTAAGTTCTCTCACTTCTGTAGATGTATGGACGGTAATCAAGGGATGTTCCCGCAGCTTTTTGATATCCGTCCAGAGCGGACAAAAGGCGCAGTGATCCGTAGGATAGAGTTTGTCGAGCTTTGCAACCTGGCCGCCGAGGATGCGTCTCTTCTCCACCAGATGAACGGCATGGCCGCAACCGGCCATGTCGAGAGCCGCGCCAATCCCGGCAACGCCGCCGCCAATTATCAGAACAGGAAATGCATTGGTGCTATTCATTTACTCGTCTTCCTCTTCTTTAATGATGCCGTAGGACTTGCCGAGCTTCCTGATCCTTTCCACAAACCAATCTTTGAAATCCTCTTCACCGTGTTTCTTGCCTGATTCATCGGGAAGACGCAATGAGATCCCCTTTTTAGGCGGCAGGAATCTTTTTACCTTGTCGTAATATACGACGATGGATTTCGGATTCGTCGGGCACTTTCTCTCACATGCCCCGCAACCCGTACAGGGATCTTCAAGAACTACCGGGTAAATCTTTTTATCCAATTTGATCGCGTCATACCGGCAGGCATTATAGCAGATGTCGCACTTGCTCTGTCCCGACCAGGTCAGACATGTGTCATGGTTGATTACAGCATTGCCGATATCGATATCGTCCCTGGAGATTCTCTTTATGGCCCCCGTCGGGCACGTCCTGATGCAGTTCATGCAGAAGATGCACTTCTTCCAGTCCAGAACCGGTGTTCCAAAATTGGGAATACCACCGGAAATGCCTGCCGGATGAAGGGCGTCGGCAGGACACACATCTATGCACTGGTAACACCGTGTGCAGTACTTGAGGAATTCTGGCTCGATGAGTGCACCGGGCGGGCGGGGTAATGCTTTAGCACCACTGACTTTAAAAGATGTAAAAATAAGGGTGGAAACTGCGCCGCTAACGAGGATATGGATCGCATCCCTTCTTGAAAAACTCATGAGAAACGATTACCTATATTACTCCTAAGAATAACAATTCATCCCGATACACAGGTCTGGTCACAACCCTCATCCCCCTTTTATAAAGGGGGATATCCAGGTTAAAATTTTATACTATACGGCCTAAAAAAGCAAGGGCGGGTGAAATTCCACCCGCCCCTGTCTCTTTAAAACAGTTCGTCTATAACTTGTATACTTTCCGGGCCTCCGCAACATCGTCAATTATGTATTCAAGACCGTACGCCTTCAATGTCGCCTCTGTTGGGATTCCTTTGGCGTCCCAGCCGAGGAAGCTATAGAATTCATCCTGCATCTTCTTCGTATCTTCTTCAGTGAAGACGGCTCCCTTCTTTGGTCCCGCGGGAAGCGTTTCCGTCCTCAGGCGCTTCGGCAGAGTATCGTCCTTGCGGCTTATGCCTTCCCTGACGTTGAAGACTCGCTCCATCGTGAGTATCCGTTTCCCTGTTGTCCAGTAATCGTCTTCCGTCATATTCCACCCGCAAAGCGGGTTGAGCATGCCCACGGTGATCTTCGCGTTTTCACCGCCCCAGAGGAGGGCGCTTGCGAAAGTGCACATGCAAATGGAATTGACCATCGCAAAGATGACGAGGGCTCTTGTTGAAGCGCCCTCATGGTGATCCCCTCCGCAGGAACCCAAAGCATAGCTGTAGGCCCTGCCCTTGTCGCCCCGCGGGTCATGGCCTGCCAGTTCCTTCCCCTTCACATGGACTGCATATAGCTCGGACCCTTTACCGATCTCCGCAGACATCTTCTTCACACCTTTAGACATAAGCTTGCCCGCCTTGCCTTCCTTGTAGGCCATCTTGCGGATTAGTTCCAAATAGGTGTCCCCGTCACCCCATTTCGGTTTGAGACCATCAAGGTCAGCAGGCTTCAGGATGCCTCTCTCGACGAGCTCCGTCGTAAATCCGAGTACGCCTCCCGTGGAGATGTTGTCAAGACCCATTGCGTCGCAAGCCTCGATGAGGGCAATCATGGAATTGAAGTCGGTCATACCGAGATTGCTTCCCAAGAGTCCGCCGGATTCGTACTCGGGACCTTCGGCAATCAATCCCCTGTATTTCCCGTCACGGATGACGCCCAGCTTCAGGCAGTGGATGGGGCAGTGATTGCACGCCACGTGCCTCTTCCAGAACTTGCGGTTTGCCGCCTCGGCGCCGATTTTTACAATATCGGGATACCAGGTTGTCTGATAGTTCTTTGTGATGAGAGATCCATCGACAAAGTTCTTTAACTCAAGGAGTCCCGCCGTTCCCCATCGCTTTACGCCCTGCCAGCATTCCTTATCTATGGCGAGCTGCTTGGCATAAGTCGCCATTTCCATGAATTTCACGTTGTCAACAACAGGCACGGCCTTGGTGCCTCTCACGGCCAGGCCTTTCAACTTCTTGTTTCCCATCACCATGCCCGTTCCGCTTCTTGCGGCAGCGCGGAAGCGCTCCACAATCACGCAGGCGAAGGGAACCTGGTTTTCGCCGGCCGGGCCGATTACCGCCGTCCGGGCATAGGGGTCCTTCATTTCCTTGAGGATCGCTTCATGTGTCTCTTCCGTGTCCTTGCCCCATATCTTTGCGGCATCCTTGAATTCTACCTTGTCGTCTACGATGGAGAGCCAGACAGGCTTCTTGGACCTTCCCTTGATGTAGATGCCGTCCCAGCCCGCCCATTTGATCTCGTTTCCGAAATGGGCGCCCGCCTCCGCGTGGGAGATCAGACCCGTGTAGGGGCTCATATTCGCAAAGCTTGTGCGCGTGGAAACGCAGAAGGTTCCATTGAGTGGTCCCGGGCCGATGTAAATGAACGCATCCTCTGCCAGGGGATCTTTGTGGGCCTTGTACTCAGTGGTGAGAAAATATGCACCGAGCCCGTTTCCGCCGATGGCCTTCTGATAAATTTCATCGGGAACTTCACGGGCCTTATATGTATGTTTGCTTAAATCAATCTCGAGAACTTTTCCGAAACATCCGCCTTTGGGTGCAGCCATGTTTATGCCCTCCTCGTCTTTTTAGTCTTAGCGGGGGTGGGTCTCTTCCCGTCGACATTAGGATAGAAAGTGAGATCCAATAAATCCTTGCCCGCCTGGTTGGGCGTCACACCCCTGAAAGCCAGATTGACGCCAAAACCAAGTTTGTTTGCCACGAGGCAGGGCCCCTGGGGCGTGCCGGACTGGTCTTTGCAGGCCTTCACGCAGGCGGGATCGCCCTCGCACATGTCGCACATGAGGGGCTTACCCGTGTCAGGATTTGCCCAGACAAACTGCGCCGGACAGGCCTCCTGGCATTTCAGACACCTTCTGCCCAGACAGGTTTTTTCATTCAAGATGATTCCGTTGTGATTGGGATCCGCGACTATCGATTTCGGAGTCGTGGGACAGGCCGCAACACAAGGCGTGTCCTCACAATGCCAGCAGATTATAGGAACGTCAATGGAATCCTTGTACTTCATCACATGAATACGGGCGACTGAGGGCCTTACTATACCCGTGTGATAAACAGAACACGCATATTCACAGGCCCTGCATCCTGTACAATTCTCCCTCTCCGCAAACAGAAACCTCATCAAGTCCTTCTTCTCGGGTGCCGTGCCAGCAGGCACAGCTGTAGTGTGGACTTGGGCATGGGCAGCCTTGGCAGCCAAGCCTCCGACCGTAGCCATAGCCACGGCACTGCCCGCTGCTATTGCCGTCCCTCTCAAAAAACCGCGTCGCGTAGTCTCCTTCGGTAACAGATCAGGTAATTTTTTCTCCTTACCTTCCATAACATAACCTCCATTCCGGTCATTCATATTAAAGTGTTGACTTTTTACTGCCTAAATAAACTCCCGACGCCTCTTAATCTTCATCCGCCGTCCGTCTATTTAAGTTTGCTCGTGTAAACGTAATCATTTCCTTTCTGGGCGACATGGCATTTTATGCACTCGTCAACCTTTCCTTCCACTTCAACCCTTCCGTCGGGTTTGTACTGCGCCCAGAACCAGTCTCCTCCCTGCAGGTTATATCCTTTAACCTTGTACATGACGGAAATAAATTTCAATTTCTTGTCTTTAGAAAAATTGTTCTGAGCAATTATTGCTCCGTCAGATAACCTCCCCTTCTTGGCGTTGATGGACTTCAAGGCCGCGTCATTGACATAGGTTGTCAGAAATGCCCCGTGAGGTTCCGGCCCCTCATACATGTTCGTCGTTCCCGGCCACATCTTCCAATTCTTTGCATATCCTTCCTTCTTCAAGTAATCCCATACAGAAGCCGCCGTCGCAACAATAGCACCGCCCTTTTTGGCCTGAGCAAGGATTATCCCAGAAAAGACAAGGCTTAAGACTATAAGAAGTAAAATCAAAAATACTGTTTTCTTCATAAGCTATCCCCCGTATTTAAGGTGGCTTGATACGCAATAGAAAAACTAAACATGATTATCTGTAGAACTGCTCTGACAATATTACTGTTTTTAGTACCGTTCATATAAATTTCTTATCTGTGATGTGTATTTAATCCATTCAGGCCTTATTGTCAATCCCCCTTTTTCCAATAGTATAGTGATTTCAGATGGTTATGTCATTATTGACATATCAAATGATAAATGACTTGCTACTATACATTCCGTCATGCTAATTTTATCATATATCTGTTCCATTTCATTTCGCGCTTATGGAGATACACCAGTGGAAATCAAACACAAATTATGGCTGGAGCGTGATGGTCGTGTTATTTTTGGCCCCGGTCGGGACGGGCTCCTTAAAGCTATTGAAGAATGCCGCAGTCTGAACGCGGCGGCAAAGAAATTGAAAATGTCTTACAGGGCCGCATGGGGCAGGATTAAGGCATCCGAAGACAGACTGGGAATGAAGCTCGTGGAGATGGACAGCGTTAAACACGGTATGCATTTGACGGATGAAGCAAGGGAACTCATGAATTGTTTCGATCAACTTGAACGGGATATTGCTCGCCTTCTCAATAAAGCCAATGGCAAACTGCCATTGAAACATTCTTGATTTACCTCAAGAAAAGGCATGTCATCAGATTCCGCTTCCAATTACAAGAAATAGAAAAGGGGAGGACCTTCGTATGGACCTCCCCTTACGCCTTATTAGCCAAGACGTTGCCAGTTATTTTATCACTTTGGCTCCAGCAGTCGCGACCTGGCCATCCTGCGCTGATGAACCGCCCGATACGCCTATGGCGCCTATGATCTTACCATCCTGAATGATGGGCACACCGCCTTCAATTGCGCTTATGCCGTCCAGGGTCAGATATGCCGTCTTTCCACTCCCGATTGTATCCTCGAAGGCCTTAGTAGATCTCTTGAAAGCAACAGAACACTTGGCCTTGTGGAGTGCCACATCGATGCTGCCGTACTGGACAACATCGAATCTTTCGAGATAGAGAAGATTGCCACCCGTATCCACAATGGTTATTACGACATTTATCTTGATGTTCATCGCTTCCGCGGCCGCCGCAGCAGCCACTTTCTTAGCAGTTGCCAGGCTTATATTCGGGCCATAGGGATTGGGCATCTGCTGCGCTAGGGCGACACCGGAAAAAATAAATAGTACCACAAAAAGGACCGTAATGACTCTTAATATACGCATATTCCCTCCTTCTTAATGAAATGAGAATTCCGTTTTACTGGTTGAACCGAGTATACCAGGAGGTTTTTATCTGTCAATGAAAATCCTGTATCGTGTTGTACGTGACATACCAATATTGACATACAAACCCCTTTCTTATACGCTACTGTCAGATAAGCTTTGTGTTAAAGGAGAACGGGCCTTGGCCGGCAGATTACTCAAAGCGAATGAATACCGGTTCGGACAGAAGAATAACTGGAGCATCGTTGTCGCAAACACGCAGCAGTTGCGCGAGAAGGCATTCAAGCTTGTCCATGACATCTACCTCGGCAAGGGCTACGCCTTGGGGCCGAACGTGGAGAGCGAATTGTGGTGCACTATCCACCACCTGCATCCCCACACATTGACCTTTCTCGCTCTGAAAGCCGAGCAAGCGGCGGGGACAGTGAGCATCGTTCCCGATTCCCGGTTGGGCCTGCCTGCGGATATCATCTTTCCAGAGCGGCTCTCAGTCTTAAGAAAGGCCGGGCGGCGGCTGAGCGAGGTATTTTCGCTGGGCGTTGACGAGGGAATTGCCCACAGCGCCATCGATCTCACCATGCACCTATACAGGCTCGTCCATCTTGCTGCTACCCACCTGCTCCATAACACCGACCTCGTTGCGTCGGTCATGGCCCATCATTCCGCTTTTTACTCCAAATTTCTGCTGTTTGATGAGGTCTTTCCGGATTCGCGACATAGCCCGAAGACCGGCGAGCAGGTGATCTTTACGCGGATGAATTTGGAAACGATGGAAAGCCGTTATACCCGGAGATACGGACGGTTGAAGGGCAAGAGGAATCTCCACCGGTGGTTCTTCCAGAACGAGGAAGAACAGACCATGGTTGACTGGATTCGCAGTAACAGGCAGCCCATGACTACCGACGAGTTGTATTATTTCGGGGCAGAGAAGTCCCATGTCCTGTCCGAGGCCGGTCCCGGCACTGTTGCCGCCGTCATGGAATACTGCCAGGAGGCTGAGGCCGCCAGAGATCAAGACCGACGCGAGGATTAGACATGCACCGGAAAAACAACAACAGGAATATTTTGTGAGAAGGCATTTATGATCTGGAAGGACATCGTCAATCGACAGCAGGGAATCGTAAATTTCACGGAAGAGCTTATTTCCTCCATCGGAAAAACGCGCGTCCTGGTCCTGGGAGCGGGGGGAAACGGTGCGGTCCTCGACTTCCTCCTGCGGGTAGGATACCAGCACTTTGTCGTCGTCGATTTTGACACAATTGAGGCAACGAATCTGAACCGCCTTCCCTTCACGCCGGAATACATAGACAGAGTCAAGCCGGAGGCATGGAAAGAATATCTGGAGAAAGTCAACCCGGAATGCAGTGTGACGGCCCATTGCCGTAAGGTAACCCGGAATGACGAGAAGTGGATGGAAGAAATTGTTGCCGGCGTGAATATTGTGGCCTTGGGCACGTCAGACCCTGAGGCTAACCTTGTGATCGCACGGGTGTGCCACCGCATGCGGAAGCGGATGGTCATCGGCCCCGGGACCTCCAATTGCTGGGTTGTCAGTACCGTAACTCATGACGGCGATGTCTCAATCGAGAGCGTGGGAAAGTTCGGCGTGGAGCATATGAATGTCCGGGATGTTGATTACCAGGCCCTTCTGCCGAAGTACATGAAGCTCTACATGTTCCCTGGAAGGATTGAAAAGCTCTATCCCGAAGTGCTGCAGAAGGTGCGGAGCCGGGAGATCCCGCCGCGGAACTGCAAGATATTCGTTTCCATGGTGAATGCAGCAGCCTGCTGGGAGATAGTGAAGAATACAGCAGTGATAAACGGAATGACACTTGAGAACACGAAGGTGATAGAGTTCCCCATCATACAAGTGTTCGATCCCTTCAAGGGGAGTGCATACTATTACCATGCCGGGAAGGATAGGATTGGGATCCCGAACTGGCTTACCGGCAGGATAAGATGGTATCCGGTGACGCAGTGACCCGGATGAGAGAAAAGATATAGACCTATGTCATGGCGGATCCGCCCTGAACAGCCTTGCCGTAGGCTTTCTGCAAGTCCAAGGCGTCTCTTCTTACAGTGCCATGGCACTCATCATGCTTCTATTCGCCACACTTGCACTTGCCAACATTCACCGCATACGGCGCGGCCGATGAGCGGATATTAATGGAGGAAACGCCATGAAAAACATTTGGGACATCCTGAGCCGCCGTCAGTTTATAAAATCAACAGCCTTGACCTTCTTCGGGCTTTTGTCTTTCATCCTTTCGGGTCTTCCTGAAAGAGCAAAAGCGCAGTCCGAAAAGGACGATCCCGGCATGTCCAAGTATATCTGCGAGATCTGCGGGTATATTTATGACCCGGAAAAGGGAGATCCTTCGCAGGGCATTCCGGCCGGAACATCCTTTGAGAAACTGCCGGACAGCTGGAGATGCCCGGTTTGCGGCGTTGATAAGACGCTCTTCAAGAAAACGAGCTGAAACTCGGAAGCAGCGATTCAATCTCAGCAACGTCAACGAGAGAGTGGGAACAAGGGATCAAAAATCTCTGACAAGGCGAAACCCTATGTCATTGGACCTCACGACCGCGTAGTCCTCGCTGCGAAAGGAACAACTCAGGGTCACAATGCTGCCGAGCCATGAGCCACCCCGCAAGACCTTGTGCTGCCCGGCTGACGGGCCCTTCGGGTCTATCAGCTGACCTTCCGGATAATCATCGTACCAGTCCTGGCACCATTCCGAGACATTGCCGTGCATGTCATAAAGACCCCAGGTATTCGGCTTTTTCGTGGCCACAGGATGTATCTTTCTATCCGAATTAGCATCATACCAGGCATAGTCTCCGAATTCATCTACCTTGACGTCAGGTGCGTCTTTCACTGCGGAGCCCGCCCGGCAGGCAAACTCCCACTCTGCCTCCGTAGGGAGGCGATACTTGTTTATCCCCTCTTTCTGGTTGAGGCGTCTGATAAATTCCTGAACATCAACCCAGGAAATATTTTCCACCGGGCAGTCATCACCGCAGGCGTTGAACATTGAGGGGTTGTTCCCCATAACCTTCAGCCACTGCCCTTGAGTCACCTCCGTCACCTGCATATAATAAGGTTTGCTGATGATAACCTGGTGCTTTGCGGCGGCCCCGATCATGAACGTCCCTCCCGGAATCAGCACAAATTTCGCTCCTATCGCGGGACTGTCGAAGCCCTTTTCCTGAGCAGCAGCATCAATGACGAAAGACGAGGCACCTATCAGCACGGCAGTCGTGACAAAAAAAAGCATTATCCTTTTCATAATCCACTTCCTTGGATCCAATATGTGCCCTGCAAAAAATTTATATAAATGGGCAACCGTTACAGAAAATTATCACAAAGAGGTTATGAATACATATATTCTATTGTGGTGCGTCTTTTCAAGAAGCAATATTCTCTGCAGCCCTGATCCCGTCCAGGGCGGAACTGATGATTCCACCTGCATACCCGGCTCCTTCGCCGCAGGGATAGAGCCCGGCTACGTTGACACTTTGACTGTCCGGGCCTCTCAATATCCTCACCGGCGACGATGTCCTGGTTTCCACACCGATCAGCGTCGCCTCCTTTGTGATGAATCCCCGCATCTTCCTCTCAAACTCCATCATCCCCTGTCTTAATGCCTCGACCGCAAAAAGAGGCAGGGCCTCACGCAACATTGTAGGCTTCACTCCAGGAGCAAAGCTCGTCTTGTTGACGGTTGTCCCCTCTGAGTCTTTGATAAAATCCACCAAGCCCTGCGCGGGGGCGTGATAATTCTCCCCACCGAGGACAAAGGCCTTCTTTTCCCAGTACCTCCGGAAAACGAGACCGCAGAGAGGATGGGGTGCGGTATCCTCGAAATCCTCGCATTGGACGGCAACTACGACGGCGCTGTTAGCATACGGACTTCCTCTGCGGTAGCGGCTCATGCCATTGGTGACAATTGTTCCCTCCTCCGAACTGCAACCGATAATTGATCCGCCGGGACACATGCAAAACGTGTAGACGGACCGGTTCATCTGAGAAAGCCTGGCCGTAAGAAAATAGTCCGCAGGCGGCAGGTCCGGATGACCGCGCCACTTGCCGTACTGGATTGCATCGATCAATTCCTGGGGATGTTCCACCCGGAAGCCGATCGCAAAAGGCTTCGGCTCCAGATGCACACCGAGTTCATATAGCTTGCCATACGTGTCTTCCGCACTCTGACCGGCGGCAAGAATCAAGTGATCCGTTCTTATCTCTTCATTGCCTCTGACAACAACCCCTTCCAGCCTCCGGCGGTGGATCAGAAAATCTGTAACCTTGGCTTCGAAACGAACTTCACAACCCAATTCTATAAGTCTCTTTCTGAGGTTGATCACCACTTCCCGCAGCCTGTCGGTCCCTACGTGCGGCTTTGCATCAGTGAGAATCTCAGTCGGAGCACCTGCATCAACAAGTCTATTCTTGATCCATTCCGTAGATGGGTTCGTAAGACGGCTCGTTAGCTTACCGTCGGAAAATGTGCCCGCTCCGCCTTCCCCGAAATGGACATGACTTTCCGTATTCAGAATCCCCCTCTCCCAGAAGGCCTGGACATCGGCCATGCGTTCGGGGGCTATTTTCCCCCGTTCGAGGAGAAGTGCAGGAATTCCCCTCTCCGCGAGGGCCAAAGCTGCGAAGATACCGGCGGGTCCACACCCGACAATGATAGGCCTCTTGGATGTCTTCGTCTTTGCTGGAGAACGGAGCGGCTTCTTGTCCTCCGGAAGCACCTCTATCTTTACACGCTTTTTACCGGTCAAGTCGACGCCATCCGGCACATTACAAACCACAGAGTAAATGAAGCGAGGCGGTTTTCTTCTCCTCGCATCGATTGATTTTCTGATCACGGACAGAGACGAAACAAGTGCATCTGGAATATGGAGAATGGATGCAACTCTTCCTTTCAATACCTCTTCGTCCTCGCCCAGGCAAAGTATGATACCTGTGATCCTCAGTGTCCGCACGATTTCACCGTTGAAAAAATATTGTAATTATTGTAAATGAAAAAACCCCAAACGTGATACCCTGAAGAAAGAGACTGATTAAGGAATCCATTGTGCCTTGGTACGCCATTCATACACGAAGCCGTCATGAAGACCGCGTATATATGGGCCTCGTCCAGAAGTCGTTCCCCGTCTTTCTGCCCAAAATAGAGATGTGGAGCCGGCGCAAGGACAGGCGAAAGAAGATCGAAGTCCCCATGTTCCCGGGGTACCTCTTCGTGGAGCTATTCTCCCTGGACAGCCAGACGAAGCTGAATGTTCTCAAAACCTTCGGCGTCGTCCGGATACTCGGAAACCCGAAAGGGGCCGAGCCGATACCGGTTCCCGATGCCAAGATAGAAGCCATCCAGCGAATAATCCAGTCAAAAGTGGAAGTTCAGCAAATCCAGTACCCAAAGATCGGAGAACCGGCTTTGATCACTGATGGACCTTTCACAGGCATTGAAGGAGTAGTTGTCAGTACAGACTATAGCAAAGAACTCTTCGTCATATCCATCGAGCTTCTCCAACGTTCCGTAGCCATTAAGCTCGAGGGCTTCCAAATAAAAAAGATCTAAACATGGCGTCTTCCAGAACCGGCAGGAAAATCTCTTTCATTATCAATTGCTGTCACTGCATAAGAGTAGGCATCAGAATTGTCGAAGACAATCATCAAGACTCCCGACCATTAAATGCCGCCATTGCTTCCTCGAGCAGAAGATTCCCGGCCCCTTTGTATTTCGGCGAATAATGGAAGAGTGAAATCCTTTTCGCCCCCGCCCTGCGTGCAAGCGCACCGGCCTGGCGCGCCGTCAGGTGATGTTTCTCGGCAGCTTTATCCGCGTCTTCGTGAAGGAAAGTCGCTTCTATGAACATCAAGTCGGAACCATAAGCCAATTCGACAATTTTTTGGGCATTGTCTCCGTTATAGACGGCGTCCGTAATATAGGCGATCTTCTGGCCCGGCGTCATTTTTACGATTGTCTCTTTCAATTCGCCCAAAGGAATGAACCTTTCTCCCCCTCCCTGTTTGCCTTCTTTCCACCACACGCATACAAGCTTATCATCGGGATCACCGCGAAGAATCATGTCTTTTAAGTCCATCAGCCACGCCCCGACGGGAAGTCCCATTTCCAGCAAGGTATTTTTCTTTATATTGACGCGGCTCTTTTCTTCAAATCTGTATGCCAGACAGGGAATTTTATGATCAAGGAATTCGCCTTTAACGGCAAAAGAGCTATTCTCGACAAGGGTGCCGGCAAATTTTTCATTCGCATCCTGGATTTCAGGTTCAAACGCTTTCCGGCAGTGGTACGTTCTCAGTAACTTATACTCCGGATGCACTTCCGTAACATGGAGGGCAAAATCATTGGTATAGTTTTCGACAAGATTCCAGGTATAGGCGTTGATCTTGTTTTCTATCTGACGGTGAAAACCGGGAGGGCCGAAGATAGAGATATGGCAGTCGCGGCCCAAGCATACCCGGAGCAGATAATCGAATCCTATGAAGTGATCCATATGGGTGTGAGAAACGAAGATATGATTGATCTTAAGAAGTTTCCTCGGACTCAAATTGTGAAGATCACCCAGATCAAAAAGAATGGCGGTACGTCTATACTTGAATTCTACATATACCCCCGGGTCGCCGAAGGGATCATTTATCAGATGGGCGCTGAACATACGTTTTCCACCTCAGAGAAAGTATTATGACAATGCCTCTTCATATCAACAGCCGTTTGAGCTATAATACAACATTAAATCCAACACGTTTAGAATATCATGATTTTTAATAAATTCAACTTGACTTTCCTAGTTGAGTACGAAAATACTTGTTCACAGTTGCAGCGGATTCGAAGGAGATAAAAGTTCATGCCAGCCAATCTGCCCCCGCAGTATTTCGAAGCGGAACAGAGATTCCGGCAAGCCAAAACGCCGGAAGACAAGATCGAGGCATTGGAAGAGATGCTTGCTATTATGCCGAAACACAAGGGCACAGACAAGCTCAAGGCAATGCTGCGTGAACGTATCTCAAAATTCAAAGACCAGACCCAGAAGAAGAAAGGTGTTTCCAGACAGAAGACGGCCTATGACATTGAGAAGGAAGGGCTGGCCCAGACCGTTATTATCGGTCCTCCCAACACAGGCAAGTCATCACTCGTTAAATTGATAACAAACGCCTCCCCGGAGGTAGCAGACTTTCCCCACACCACGCACAAACCGACACCGGGAATGGCGCAGTATGAAAACATCCAGTTCCAGCTCATCGATACCCCACCTCTCACGAAAGGTTATACGGAACCTGCCCTCGCCGATCTGATCCGCCGCACTGACGTAGTGGTAATTCTGCTTGACCTATCCGCGGACCCGATGCAGCAGTTGGAGGATGCTCTTTATATCCTCCATTCATTCCGCATTTACTCCGAGGCATGCACAATCCCGGAGGATTTAAGAAAATCGCCCAGGATCAAGAAAATGCTCGTCGTCGTCAACAAGATGGACAGGCCGGAAGATAAAGAAACCCTGAACATATTTTTGGAGCTCTCAGGCATCAAATTACCCTGCATCGGCGTTTCGACCCGCACGGGCCGGAACATCACGATGTTCCTGGATAAACTTTATGAACTCTCGGGAATCATCCGGGTTTACACCAAACCTCCCGGCAAGGACGCGGATAAGAAATCCCCGTTCTTAGTCCCCTTGGGCAGCACCCTGGCTGATCTTGCAGGGAAGGTTCACAACGACTTCGCGAATAAATTGAAATACGCCAGGGCCTGGGGCAAATCGGTTCGCGATGGTCAGATGGTGCAGCGTGATTACGTCCTTCAGGACGGTGATGTGGTTGAATTGTGCATATGACATAGCCTATGAGCCTTTTTAATGTCTCCCCGGAAAAAGAAAAGGGCTTAAGCGAGCGCATGGAGCATCTCGGAGTTTCCGAAGGTGATTTAAAGGAAACATTTGTCCGGTCGTCAGGCCCCGGCGGGCAGAAGGTCAACAAAGCGTCTTCCTGTGTCCATCTCGTGCATATACCATCGGGGCTGTCCGTTAAATGCCAGCAGTCGCGATCTCAGGCTTTGAACCGTTTTACGGCAAGGCGATTGCTTCTGGACAGGATCGAAAGGATTAAGCAGGGAGCGGTGCAGGCGGAAAGGCAGCGTGCTGAAAAGATAAGACGGCAGAAGCGCCGCCGCTCAAGGCGGGCCAAGGAAAAGACGCTGAAACTTAAACATATGCAGGCGGAAAAGAAGTCTATGCGGTCGAAGACTTCCTTGCCTCTGGAATGAAGAGCTGAATACTGGTACAACACAGAAGCCATGTTAACGGAAACGGAAAAGAAAATTTCGAGACTCATCCAGCAAGACATCTACCTCGAAAAAAGACCCTTCAAAGACATTGCAGAGAAGTTGGGGACTTCCGAAGAAGAAGTTCTTGCAACCGTACGCGGCCTCATGACAAAGGGCGTGATTCGGAAGTTTGGAGCCATCCTGAGACATCAGAAAGCAGGCTTTTCGCACAATGCCATGGTCATCTGGGCCGTGCCACGAGAAAGAATCGAATTTACCGGCAAGACCCTGGCATCCTTCAAAGAGGTGACACACTGTTACGAAAGAACCCCTCCCTTCGCAGGAAAGTACAACATCTTCACGATGGTTCATTGCGGGGAGGGAAATCAGGAAAGTATAATTCAGAGACTCTCGCAAAGGACAGCGATCAAAGACTTTAAAGTCCTCACCAGTGAGGAAGAGTATAAAAAAAGCAGTATGGAGTATTTCACAGATGCCCAATAAATCTTCCAAATCCCTCTTTAGAATAGCGAGCAAATACATACCCGGAGGGGTGAACAGCCCTGTCAGGGCCTTCAGATCAATTGATTCAACGCCAATTTTTATCGAGAGGGCTTACGGTTCCAGGATCTACGATGTCGAAGGAAGGGAATATGTAGATTACGTATCTTCCTGGGGACCCATGATCCTGGGGCACAGCCATCCCAAAGTCGTTCGCGCCATTCAAAAGGCTGCAAAAAAAGGAACCAGTTATGGCGCCCCTACAGAACTAGAAACGCAAATGGCAAAACTGATCGTTGATGCTTTTCCGTCTATTGATATGGTGAGGATGGTAAGTTCCGGAACGGAAGCCGCCATGACCGCCATCAGGCTCGCCCGCGGCTACACGGGACGGGAAAAAATAATCAAATTTGAGGGATGTTATCACGGCCACGCCGATTCGTTGCTGGTAAAGGCTGGCTCCGGTGTGGCGACACTGGGCATCCCGGGGAGTCCCGGTGTTCCGAGAAGGCTTGCCGAACTTACAATCACCCTCCCCTATAATGATATTGAGGCCGCCATCTCCGCAGTTGATCTCTATAAAGACGATCTCGCCTGCGTCATCGTTGAACCGGTGGCGGGAAACATGGGTGTCGTCCTGCCTCGCAAGGGATTTCTGGAGACCCTCAGAGATATTACCCGAAGGCACAAAATACTCCTTATTTTTGATGAGGTCATTACAGGTTTCAGGGCAACCTATGGCGGCTTCCAGAACCTTGCTGGAATAGAACCGGACCTAACGTGTCTGGGAAAGATCATCGGCGGAGGCCTGCCTGTCGGAGCCTTCGGAGGCAAAAAGGTAATCATGGAAAAACTGGCCCCATCGGGTCCTGTCTATCAGGCAGGCACCCTTTCAGGTAATCCTCTTGCCATATCGGCGGGGCTGGCTACGCTTAATATTCTCAAAAAGGGCGCTCAGTCTTACTTAAGACTGGACCGCCGGACTGCCCTCCTGTGCGAGGAATTACAGAAGCTCTTCGATCAGAAAAAAATCCCTGTCCGTATCAACCGATGGGGTTCCATGTTTACATTATTCTTTACCAAAGAGGATGTCTTCGATTTCACCTCGGCAGCAAAAAGTGACACATCGTTCTATGCCCGTTACTTCAGGGAAATGTTATTAAATAAAATCTACCTGGCGCCCTCGCAGTTTGAGGCGGCTTTCCTCTCTTTCGCTCACGGAGATGAAGATATAGAGAAAACCCTCCATTCCTGTAAGAGAACGCTAAAAAACCTTGCAAAGAGATCACGGCAGAGAAAAGATCATTAAGCAGGGATATTATGAAATTGAACAATTTAAAGGATAGGAAGATGAAGAAAATCCTTGTCACCGGCGCTGCCGGTTTTATCGGATTCCATCTGTCAAGACGTTTTCTGAAGGCTGGCTACTCTGTAATCGGTGTTGACAATTTGAATGACTACTATGATGTCAATCTGAAAAAGGCGCGTCTCAGGCTCCTTAAGGACAACGATGATTTCCATTTTATCAAAATGGATATTGCGGAGAGGAAGAACATGGCCTCCCTTTTCGGGAGAGAGGCTCCCGCGATTGTCGTCCACATGGCTGCGCAGGCCGGAGTCAGATACTCCCTGGTAAACCCCCATGCATACCTAGAGAGCAATCTTGCCGGCTTTTTGAATATACTCGAGGGGTGCCGGCATCAGAAGTGCGAACATTTAGTCTTCGCTTCGTCAAGCTCAGTTTATGGGGCCAATACGGAGATGCCGTTTTCTGTGCATCACAATGTGGATCATCCCGTGAGCCTCTATGCAGCCACAAAGAAGGCCAATGAACTGATGGCGCATGCGTATGCGAGTCTCTACAAGCTTCCCTGCACGGGACTGAGGTTCTTTACCGTTTACGGCCCCTGGGGAAGACCGGATATGGCCCTATTTCTTTTCACAAGGGCCATCCTGGAAGACAAGCCTATCGATGTTTATAACGCGGGTAAAATGCAGAGAGACTTTACCTATATCGATGACATCGCAGAAGGCGTATTCAGAGTGACGGAAAGGATTCCGGAACCGGATGCCAAATGGCAGGGTGACAAACCGGACCCCGCTACCAGCTTTGCGCCATACAAGATCTATAACATCGGCAATAACATGCCCGTGGAGCTCCTTGACTTCATAAATATAATCGAGGAAGTTTTAGGCAAGAAGGCAAGAAAGAATCTGCTTCCCATGCAACCGGGGGATGTGCCCAGTACATTTGCAGACATTGACGATCTCATGGAAGACGTCTCCTTCAAACCGGCGACATCTGTAGAAGACGGTATAAGACGCTTTATTGAATGGTACAGGGAATATTATAAGGTATAAGAACTAAAGATAATAATCAAAAGTACCGATATATATTATAGAGATATCAAGACCAAGCGCAATGTTCATGAAGCATATTTTGATTTCCATACTTATTTGCTATTACTATTTGGACTCTATTGGGAGGAAAGCATGATTCCGAAAATAATTGTGGCTGTGGATGGACTGAGTTTCCATGATGCCGAGGAAAAGGGGGTATTCAGCAGCCTCTCAGAAGCTATGGCAAAAGGCATGATATGGGGGATTAAGGTCAGCGACATGCTTTACAGCAATGACGTCGTGAAGATCGTCTCACTCCTTAGAAACGAATATAAACTGAATGTCATGGCCGATGTCAAGCTGCATGACATCCCCTCCACCATGGAAAACTGCATCAGTAAATTGGTTGACGCAGGGGCGGATATCGTCACCATCCATTGTTCGTCGAATTTCAGGCCCAAGAATGCAGGACTCTTGAAGTACATTGCCGGTGTGACGATACTTACTTCTTTCACAGATTTGGAAGTGAAGTGGATTTACGAGAGAACGGCGGACGATATTGTAAAGGCATTCTCAAATATCGCCCTGATGAACAATTACGAATATATCTTTTGCTCCGTCAAAGATATCAACTATATCCCGGACAACCCGTTGAAGAAAATTTGCTCGGGCATAAGGCCCCCATGGTATCGGGACAGGCATGATCAGGTTAAAATCTCTTCCTTGAAGGAAACAGTCAGGATGGAAACGGATTTCATCGCCATTGGGAGACCAATCACACAGTCAGGCAATATCATAGAGGCCATAGAAAAAATATATTCAGAAATCAGCCAGTAGTATACGCCAATGTGGATGCTGATTTGGCGGGAATGACGGGTTACCTTAGCTCTACACCGTAATAGTAATGTTTTAGGATATCGCCGTATGAAAAACCTTCGCGAGCCATGATGTAAGCACCCCACTGACTCATACCGACCCCGTGGCCGCTTCCCTTCCCTTTAAAGTGGATTTCATCTCCTTCATTCGTCATCGTAAAAAGAGTGCTCTTGACCTGAGTGGGATCAGTCTTTAACCTGAAGTCATTGCCGGTCAGCACGCTTTCCTTGCCACCATGGAAGATCTTGATCTTCGTCACCCGCCCGGAGGGGCTTATATCAACAGGCATCAGTCTCTCAATCCGTCCGACATCAATGCCCTTCATATTGAGGGCTGCCCTAATGTTATCGACATTCAGGGAGAGTTTCCACGAACAGCCTGGGGCCTTTGCGCTGTAATCATCACGAACCATCTTCAGATAAGGAACATCCGCACTCCACACGCGTCTTGCCTCTTCCGTCATGCCTCCGCTATTTGCATGAAAATACGTAAGGGCCAATTGACCTTCATAGAGGAGCACCACCCCTCTTGTCTCATCCACTGCCTGGTTGGACATGGCCGATTCTGAACCTGCTCCGCCATACACCTGGGATGCTGTAGTGGCAATTACGTCATAGTCCCTGTCCTTGTTTTTTCCCTTCTGGTATAGGACATATGTTCTTGCGGCGATCGCCTGGGCCTTAAGGGCCTCCAGAGGCCATTGGGGAGACATCTCCTTCGGGACGACACCGTAAAGATAGGCCTCCACGTCCAAAACATTAATAACATCCACATCGCCCCTGGCGCTCTTCGCTATCCTAAGCTCACCCCTGTATTGCGTGCCGTTCAAATTCAACCATTGGCCCCCCAACGGCACAATCACCAGCCGGTCATAGGAAAGGCTTCTGCCATCGAGCATTATATTGCCTCCTGAGATAGACAGGGCGACACTCCGGACCTTGCCCGAAAGGTCTTTTCCATAGCCATCGTGCACTTCAAATACGGAGGCAGAATCCACATGGATCCCCTGAAGACCGGTCATTACCAAAACCCTGACATCTTCCTTTTTCGCTTTCTTAAAGGACGGCTTTTCTTCCTTCATGGCAGGAGGTGGTTTTTGACAAGTTTCTATCATGAACTCTGCCGTATCTCTCCTGTCTCCGTGGGGGTATCTTTTCAGGTATGTCTTGAATTCATTCAGAGCCTCTTTGTACCTGTCCTTTTCATAAAGGATCATTCCGGAGTTGAAATGGGCGTTTGCCGCATGCATGCTGTTTTCATATTCATTTATGACGACACCATATTTTTCCAGCGCCCTCTCATTATTGTTCAGAAAGTAGCTGTAAATATCGCCTATTCTGAGTGTTGCTTTCGCTTTCATCTCGGGATCGGGTGAGAGGTCTGTAATATCCTGATAGGCCCCTACTGCCTCAAGATACTGCCCGTTTCTCAAAAACGCGTCTGCATCTTCCATGGCCTGATTGGCATTGTAGGCAAAACCAGGACCCGCTAAGCCCAGGATTAAAATTAAAAACAGTACATAACGTTTCATGTGATTAAGTGGCGAATTGAAATTAGACCTGCTTTGTCAGGGCCATCTCTATCTCCCTTTGTATTTCTCAGAATGTTCCTTATGCTTCATCCGGTTGTCCATATACGCTCTTGCTAGTTCCTTAGACTTGATGATCAACAAATTCTCCGCATTCTTTTCCTCTGCAGCTTTCGTGAAGTTGAAATATCCGGTTATTACCGTTTCTTTATTAATTAACATGATCTTGTTGTGGTAGGTCGAACGACGCTAATATAAATCACTTTATTTCCCTCCACCTATTACCTGGTGATTCTATTTCTTCAATATTCAATACCCTAAAAGCATCTTTCGGTCGATGATATTTCAAATACGACATTGTAGCTCATTTAACAAAAATGAAACATCAAAAGGTGATTTTACCATGTTGAGATGGATCTTTTCCTGAAATACAAGATCATTCATCGATCCCATAACTCGCCGGTCTACTATCTTAGAAAAGGATATTTCTTTGGCCAGAGGTTCGATGTATTTCTTAAATTCCCATCGATGGTCATAAACGTCCTCATGTTTGTCAAGACCCCCTGCAAAAACTGCTTCTCGTTGGTAACCCCTCGTCCATACATAACCATGGAGTACAGTGACGTGGTGTTTGTCAGGATCATGTATTGAATGTGCTGCGCTGTGAACAGATGAGTGCTCCAGTCTGCATAGGGATTCTTATCAGATTGAAGTGTTTGCGACGGAGCGAGTCCGCTTTTCTTCGATAGTTTAAATGTGAGTCGGAAGATCATTACTTTAATTGATCATAATAAAGATAACAAAGGTGAATACTTCTGCGGTAATATACAAGATTTCTAAGAATATGTCGAAGAAATCCGGGATATTTTTAAGAAAATGGTAACTTTCTTAAAAATTTGCCTTTTAAAGGTGTTTCGTTCAATGTTTTCTTGAACACTAACTTCCTCCTATGTAAAAAAGCAAGTCTCTTGTTTACTCATATGGTGATGGAAGTTTTTGTTCTTTATTTTATGTGTATCATCACAATCTTAAAAATCAATCTCCTATCAGCAGACAGAT
>Ga0187854_10000918_pt1 | contig 32149 bp, 70 predicted proteins | sample June2016WEW_6_15_FD_132445 | JGI IMG/M metagenome (GOLD analysis project Ga0187854, IMG submission 132445) | Peatland microbial communities from SPRUCE experiment site at the Marcell Experimental Forest, Minnesota, USA - June2016WEW_6_150 | ecosystem: Environmental > Terrestrial > Soil >... | reverse complement strand
CCGGCGGGAATATCCCAATCGTTGTGGATAACCACCTTGATATGCGCCAGATGGAACCTGTGCCGATATTGCTTTACTCGGATTGGTTTGAAGTTGAAACCAACCATACCGAATCATGGACAACCAACAAAATATATTGGATGTACACCAACGGTCTTTATGCGGCTGGTTACAATTACTTTGAGATTGATGATGGTTGGATGGCAACGGCCAGAATTGGTGGCCATCTTGTGCCCGACCCGGCTAAGTTCCCGCATGGCATAACCAACATCACCGCCTTTGCCCACTCTCTTGGTATAAAGGTCATCATCTATGATGTTGGAGGATTGACCACTTGCGCGGGTTTTCCCGGCTCGACAGCAAACTATGTGCAGCAGGATGTAGTTGATTTCATGCTCTGGGGGTTAGATGGAATTTTTGTGGATGGTTGTGTCGGCAGGCCGGAAGTATCGGGTAGTATGTTTTCGACCGCCATCCTCAATGCTGGCAATCAGGTTGGCCAATACGGGCTTGGAATTACTTTATCAAACAATCCTTCCATGCTGTTAATGGGGTCAGTAAATTACGTTGGTTATGGCACAAGCACTCTGGTCAAAGATGCGAGAAGCCAATCATTGAATTTCAATTCGTCGGTTCTTGGGGTGCCGTTTTTCGGTGACCAATATACTGTGGAAGCGGTTGCTACCAGCGGAAAAGTTCTTCTCGAAGATACATCTGAACGAGACATCGGGAATTATTTTTCTCTGCATGATTGCATTGGAGCCGTTCCCTGCGGAATAAGTCAGTTGGTTATGACTACGAATGCCCAGCAAGCATTTGTGACTATGAGCGCAATGATGCCGGGCGATGTCTGGTTGACAGGAGTTACCAATCCCATCAACCTTTTCCCGTTCACAAACTTGGAAGTGAATGCAGCGATTAAAAATCCTTTGTGTTCGCCGGGAACGCTGATTTCGTCAAACACGCAAGCGATGGTGTTTACCCGCGCCCTTGGTTCTTATCCGGCTACAAATGTTCCGCCAACTATAGGAACGAGCAATCTGGTTGCCTTCTTCAACTTCAGCAATGTCGCTCAGAATGTCGCGGTAACGTTGCCATCCGGCAACTATTACAACGTTCGCGATCTGTGGTTCCAGACGAACTTCGTTGGCCCTGCGACCGGCACATTTTCCTTTTTGGTTCCATCTAACAATGCAAGCCTGTTTTTGCTTCAACAGGTGCCGAACACGCTCGTTGGCGGAATTCTTCTTTCCAATGACTTTGCGAATGGGGCATCCATTTATTTGCCCGGCGGCACAAACTCAGGATCACAAGCAATAAGGGTCGGAGGGTTTTTGGGGGCCTCTACAACGCCCGGAATTACATCTGACAACACGACCCTGATTCTGGTTGGAGGAGGTTCAGCCGGGACTCAATTTCAAAACAAAGCGCGCAATCTGGTTACGGGACAAATTTACGACAATGGAACTTTTCAAATTGTCGGCCCTCTGATTGTCGGGGTGCAGGTGGTATATCCTCACTTAACCAACCATGTTTATACTTGGACTGATGCCCCATGACAACACGCGCAAAATCTTATGAAAAATAACGCTATATTTGGATATGTGGGAGTTTTATTTTTTCTGATTGCTTCTATTTTACTTGGATCAGCGGACTGGAAAATAGCGGCTGGATTAAGTGCCTTGGGAATATCAGTAATTTGTTTCTGGCGATGTATTCGTAAAAATTCATGACCACCCCAAATGAAAATCTTTGCCGCTGGCTCTCTTGTGTGTCTTTGTGCGCGGGTTGAATCACAATCCGGTTAAGTCCAGTCCCAGCCACACAGAGGACAGATTTCCAAAAAAGTGTATACCGTCTCCGTAAAGAAAGCTCCTTCTTCCTGCGACCGCCGTCCATAACTGATCTGCTTGCAGCACGGACACTGACGCGTCTCCACACGGCGCTTGTTCCGCCGGAGGACTCGCCAGTCGGTGATTAAGTTGCACGATCTGCGCCGTATCATATTGGCCATCCGCTGCTCGACGCTGTCCATAATCCACCAAGCACCAGCTTCTTTGGCTCGGTCATAGTACGTCCGAAATTCTTCAAAAATAACGGCCCGTCTGTTTTCACCGTGGCGGTGAGAGACCAGCAACAGCCACACGCAGCCAAATTGAACAATACTGACTGGAAGACGCATCCACGTCGTCCATGTGCTGACACCATAGACAAAATCAACGAGCATCAGGAGAAGTTGATCCGCACCCATGCTCCCGTTGAGCATGACGCCCCACTTGACGATTGGGTTGTCCAGCCAGTGCAATTCGCGATAACGTGGTATCGGCGGCAATGCGTGCAGCAGCGCGTGCTTAAAATCGCTGGCGCTTCCTTCTTCCGGGATCATGGCTTGATGAAAGAACCGGTAGCCTGCTCGTCCCAGCCCATGTCCTCGTCGATCTCCGCGCCATTCTTGCGGCTAAACTCCCACGGGCCGCAATAAATGCGGTCTTTGGTGACGCCGGTCACTTTCAACGTCATAACAGCACCGCCAACGCCGCCGATTAATCGTTCGACGCTGTCACCGACCTGAACTTTATCCAGTTTATTTTCAGCACTCATTTTGTTTACATCCTTAATTTGTGTGGTAATTTACGGCATGAACCTCGTCATTGAAATTCGGGCCGCCGAAGGCGGTGATGATGCCAAACAATTGGTCGTCGAGCAATCCAAGCTGTACTCTCGCCTCTGTTCCAAAGCCGGTCTCTGACTGGAAGCGGTCGAAATCCGTCCCGGCTTCGCCGCACTGCGCGTCACCGGCGCTACTGCCCAACAAGTCTTCCAAAACGAATCCGGCGGCCACCGCTGGATGCGAGATCGCACCGGCAAAGTCCACACCAGCACCGTCACCGTGGCTGTCTTGGAAGAACCGACCTCCGGCCAACTTACGCTCAACATGGCCGACGTAGACATCACCGCCTGCCGGGGTTCCGGTGCGGGCGGCCAGCATCGCAACAAAGTCAGCAGCGCCATCCAGATCAGGCACCGACCCACCGGCTTGTACGTCCGCTGCGAGACCGAGCGGTCGCAGCACCAAAACCGGGAAATTGCGCTGGCCGTCCTGCGCGCCCGGCTGTGGGAGGCCCGCCAGCACGAAACCGTCCAGCAGGCCAATGGCATCCGCCGCGACCAAATCGGCAGCGGAATGCGCGGCGACAAACGCCGGACGGTAGCGTTGCATCGGGGTGAAGCGGTGGATCATATCACAGGAAAGCGCTGGCGCATTGTGGATTATCTCAAAGGCAACTGGTAAAAAGCTACGGCGTTACACGGGGCAAAGTCTCGATAAAAGCCTGCACCTTGGCAATCAACTCGCCCATCGTCCGCGCCTCGATTTTGTGTTCACCGGTGGTGTTACCATTTTTAAATGTCACGTTGGCATAAATCACTGGCGGATGATCGGGCCACCCCTCGATCCTGTACCATCGCAGCATAACACCCGTAATATGCGCCGATGCAAACGGGTCTTGAAGCAAAGACAGCGCGTCTTGATGGATGGCTCCGCCCAGCAAATTCATGTGTATACAAATAGCGGTTACGATTGAGGATCGCAATTCATATTTTTATACACTGGGGCCGTATTCCGGTTCCGCTGGCGTATCCTGCCGCATTCTGACCGCCGCCGGAGTTCCTCAATGCCAACCTGTTTTTCCGTGACAATGTTGTAGGCGTGGTTGCAAGCATGATGTGAAAGCACCACCCGTCTCTCCCCGCTGTGCCTGCCGCGCTCCGGGGAATAACGGGAATCAAGATGCTCAAAGGTGGCCAGATCGGACGGCTGCGGCTGGTGCCGGACGTGCCCCTGCATCAACCGCATGGGCTTGTGGCACCAGTAACAAAGCCCCTTTTGCAGGTTAAAAAGTCTTACCCGCTTTTCCCACTTACGCTGTGACTCAGAGAATTCGGACATTCGACCACCATTTCTCGTCAGCTTCGTTACGGGTCGCTTGGGCAATGGCAACCTTTCGCTGACGGACTTTGACTTTTTGCTGCTGTCCCATATCCCGCCACTGGAACCACTTCCCGTCCAGACAAAAGAACTCGGTCTCCTTGACTTCGTTCATGACGGCGTTTTTATCCAATGATTTAGTTTTGCTTTCCATAAATTTTACAAGGTTTTGCCATGACTCGGTTTTTTCGATGATGGCGCGGGCGCACTCTGAAGCGGCGTCAAAACCGGACTCTACGTAGCACAGGCCGATTTCAACTTCTGCCGCCGATCCCCGGCGCGTATCACCGTGCCCCAGATTCTTGTTGCGGATCAATTGGCCCGAAAAATCAAAATACAGCCGCTGATCCGTGCTGCACAGTTCATGCACCATCACCCGCCCGGTCAGCGCCACCAGTGCATCACCAAAATGTTCCAACTGCCGGTTCGTGTATTTCTTGTTTCCGACAATGACCGCCGGGGATTGTATCAAAATACGGGGCGAAGGGGCGGCTCGTGGCACTTGAATCACTGGCGGCGAAGGCTGAATCACGTCAGCTACCGGTATTGGCTTATCACCGTCCAAGGCATCGGCGGCGCTCGGCTCGTGGATGTCTTGAAAAAGACGCTTCCAATCCGTGATGGGCGTGCCGTCCAGTGTATTGACCGTGTAGCGGCCTGTCGCAATCAACCGGCGCACAAATTCCTTGCTGGCCTTGCCTTTAACGGGGATGGGACGCCTCCCGTATTCAGGCACCACCGGCGGGCTGGGAGGTTGAGTGGAGCTATCGGCGTCGGCGCTCATGCTTGGGGGCTAAAAGTGATTGACCGTCGATGGATTGCATTTTATGCGCCTTGAACAGCGTAATGAGGCTGTCCATGCCTTCCGGCTTGACGGCACCATACTCGGCCATGGCACGGCCAATAGTCACCAGCCTTTCGATTTTCCGGTAGAGCACCGCTGTTTCCGCCTGCAAGTACAGATTGCACTCTGCCCGGCTGATGGGCAGCCGGTAACCACCGCCGCTGCCAACGCTCACAATCACTGGAATGTGATGCTTGGTGCGCAGCGATCCCACGATGTCGTCCAGTGAGGAACTTATCGGGCAAGCTGCCGCATAGAGTTCGCTGGTCTTGACCTGACGAGCGTCATTGAGGGCCTTCACCAGCACACCAACAATTGCCTGCTCGTCCTTCGTCATTTGGCCCCACTGGGCCTTTACCTGCTCGTCTATCTGTTTTACGAAAACATCATCTACCTGAATATCAACACGTAAGACTCGTTGTGGCATATTTAATTGGTAATTAGTTTACCAATTGATTCACACCCTGTCAAACAAAACAGCGCGGCTGGGAATCAAACCAGCCGCGCTGCAACCCTAACCCAAACGTTTGCCTCTTTGTAACTACCCACCAAAAGCTTCGACACTGCTGAGTACCGCCGTGTTCAACACCACGTATTCCTGTGTGTCCCAGTCCCATGCCTCGAAAACCAGCACGTCGGCGTCCCCGATGGCGCGTTCGCGATCAATGACGGCGGGACTGGGACTGCCGGGGAGTTTTTTGACACGAGCCGTGTCCAGCAACTCGGCCTTGATCATTGGCCGGTCACCAACACGGATGTAATGGGCATACTCCGGGTCAGGCGTCCAGAAGCCATCAGGCGTTTCAGCGCGGCCTGTCCGGTACAAAGTCATTAAACTGGCGGTGGTTCCGTTGGCAGAGGTTCAGCCGGTGGTGCTTCGACTGGCGGTTCCGGCACAGCAGGTTCGGCTGCCGCAGTCTCTGCGGGGGCACCGGCAGGTGGTGCGGGAGGAGCACCAAATTTGGCCCGAAGTTCTTCGTCCGTCATCAGTACATCCCGAAAGCGCTTTTCCGGCCCTCGCAACCAACGAGCTTCGGCTTCCTCGCGGGAGACCGGCGGATACGTCTGCTGCGTAACCGGACTCGTAAATCCGTTCACGCGCTCGTCGACGAAACGTTTCTTGACCTGATCCAGCACACGCTGCATCCACGGCTCCCAGTTGCCCTCTGACGCGGCTTCTGGAGCCACAGGCTCGGCAGCAGGCGGAGCGGAGGCTGTGGGCACGGCGGGCGTCGCCGGGGCGGGTTCTTCAGGCGGAGGTTCTTGGTCTTCCCTGACCTGACGGATCGTGTCTTTGGCGTTCATATTGCGCTTGATTGTGTAGGTAGCTGTTTACGCCGCCAACCTCCAAGTTGGCGGTTGATCTTAGGATCATACGTTTTCAAAACTTCTCGAAAGTGAGGTTCAGCCGCAAGCCATCTTTGCTCAGCTTGTTCTCGTGAGACAGGAGGATAAGATGCGCCACCGCTTGGATGGGTAAAACCTGCAACACGTTCCTTAATAAACCTGTCTTTCATCGCGCCCATAACCCGCTCCATTACCACCGGATCAGGTTCCCACAAGTCGGGATTGTCGAAATCAGGATCACTGAAAACGTCATGCTCCCGCAAACGCTGAATCGTCTGTTTTGCGTTCATGTAAATTTATGCGGCTTCAATGGTGAAGAACCGGGACGGCTTAAACGTTCAGCGTGCTGTTCCCGTATCTTTGGATCAGTCTGTATACGCTTTTTCATACTGTTGACCTGAACCTGCCACGCCTCGATGGCCGCTTCCGTACCCATGGGTGGATGCACCTGACCGGCTTTGTCCGTCCAGCCATAGGCCCGCTCTTCAATAAAGCGGCTGCGGATGTTGTTGAAGAGCCGCTGCATCCAAGGTTCCCATGGCGCAGACGGCAACCCGGCGCGTGACTCCTTCACGCGTCGAATGGCCTGTTTTGCACTGATGCTCATTCAAATACCTGCGGATACCAGCGCTTCAACAACTCCATGATGGCTGGGCTGTTTCTTGCGTCTTCAATTTCCCGGCGCACTGTCGGTTCGACTTCAGTCCACCGGCGCTGGGCGTCAATCATAGCTACAGGTGGCGGCGCTCCCGTTTTGGCGGGCTGAGTCATATTGGTCGTGTATACGTGCTTGAGAAGATCAAGCAACTTGTCCATCCATGGCTCCCATTTGGTCGTGCTCTCGTTCATATAAACATGACTTTACGCGTCTCCGACAGGTCGTGCCAAGGCTCGTCCGTCCGGCGGATCAAACCTTCCTCGGCGTGTTGCAGCCATGCTTCCATATAATACGACGTTGATGTATACAGATCAAGGGTGATAATGTGAACCCAGTAGCCAGAGACGGCCAAAACCGCCATTGGATCACGATGATTGGGAATTACGTAGGAATAACCCTCCACCGGCAGCCCCGCCGCCGCCCGCAGCAGACACGCTTTGAAATCGTAGCGCGTGCCACTTTCGGGGATCATAAAGAGCAGCGGAGTGCCCAGCAGTTCGGTCCGGCAAGGGTTGGGGAAGTACGGGCCGCCTTGGAAAACCGGGCACTCCGCCGTGTTTTTAGTCCTCCGCCGATAGCGCATCAAGCTTGGCTGATTTCACGTAACTGGAATTGGATACTGCCCACTTGTAGCTCCAATCCCAAATGTCCTGCACAAAGTTGGAGAATTCAGCCGCCGTGATGATGATAGTGTCGTCCACGCTCATTTCCAGCATCTGAATCGCCCGGTCATACTGGGCCGTGTAATCCTGTGGTTGCACCAGCCGTGTAATTCTGGCCAACACAAACGGCTTACCGTTGCGCGCTGCCTTCAATTGGGCATCCAGTTCCTTGATGGCCACTTCCCGGTACTTCTCCTGTGCCTTCAAGAAAATGGCCCGGTGTTCGGCGCGATTTCTGCACAGAATTTCCAGCAGTTCGTCTTTTTTAACTTTGACTTGGTTCATGTTTACTCTCCGTTTCCATTTTGGCTGGCGCGTCCGTCGATAGCGCCAGTGGTTTGGTATTGGTGAACCCGTTGTACCGCCTCGCCCAGAAGCTGCTCAGACGTGGGCTTATGTTCGCTCTCGACCATCTCAATGTGTTTCTTGAGCGCTTTGGCCGCCAGCACCAGATCGTTGGCCGTGACCTTGCCCATGATTTCAGTGCCTTCGCGATGAATCGCAAAGCGCTTGGCTTTCTGCACCGCCTCGGCAATGAACGAGGGCACAAACCCGGCCAGTTCTTTGCCCGCCTCAGTCAGGTCGATGTCCTTGACCAGCAGCGAATGGCCGTCATCGTTCCGGGCAAACATCTGCACAAACCGAACCGAGGTTTTGCCATCCGGCGCATCCAAACTGATGACCGTGTCGATGCGCCCGGCGCGTAGAAAAGCCGGTTCGATGTCTTCGGGCTTGTTGGTCGTCAGGATAGTGATGATCGGCTTGTCCTTGGTGTCCACGCCGTCGATGGTGTTCAGGATTTCGTTGATGTCACCGTCGCGGTCGCCGCTCATGACCTGATCGATGTCCTCGGCGAACACCACCGCCGGTGCGTACAGTTGCGCCAAGACCAGCGCATCAGCAAGCTGCTCGGCATTCTTGAGGTAAATAAACGTCCAACCATTGCGGACGCATTTGGAGGCCAGCACGCGAGCCGCCAACGTCTTGCCGGTGCCGTACGGCCCCATCAACAGGCAGCCGTGCTTGAGTGGGATGTTGTTGCGCAAGCACGCCTCGGTTTTCTCGATCAAGGTGAAAACGTTGGCCCGCAGTTCAAAGTCCGTCACGTCGTTCAAGATCAGCATATTTTCATCCACGTTCTTCACGTCGATGAAATTGGGCGCGTCGTTAATGGGATTAAAGCGCCGGTCTTCGTCGATGAACGACAGGTCAATGGTGATCGCCTGCCCTTTGTAAATGCTCTGCTCCTTGAGCCGCTGGCGCGCCAATGCGATGATACGCTTGACCTCTGGCTCAAACTTGCGCTTGATCTCGCCACGCAGTACCAAGGCGGCATCCTTGGCCAGTTCAGTATCGAAGAAGCCACCTTCCCACTTCGGGATGGCGATCCGGCCCAGCGGAGCCGTCTCGAAACCGCCGTTGGCCAGCGGCACCTGAACCATCATTGGTGGCTCTTTTTCGCCGAAAAAGCCGGGCGTGTCTTCCAAGCTGGCAAAGCCGTATACTTCCTTGAGCGCCCGCATCACCGCCACGATGCCATCCAGCGGATAGCAAGCAATTTTGTCGAAGATGGCGACTTTCTTTTCCTCGGCCTCTTCCTGCCGCTTGAGCCAAATATGCGCTTCGGGGTAGGACATTCCTTCGGGAATGATGATCTGGGTGCCTTCGCGGAGAATGCGCACTTCCTTGAAGGTCGTACCGTCGTTGGCTTCGTCATCCGCTGATTTACGGAAGGGTGTTGGTGTAAGGGTTGAAGGTTGTACGTCGGCCATGTTCATAGATTTTTTGGTGTAGTTGCCGGGTGGCATAGATTTGTCTGGTGCTTTCAGTTGTTTGGTTTCAGTGGGTTTAGGTTCTTCAAGGAGTTCGATGTCCATGGGCCGTATCCCTGCGGCCATACCCAAGCGAAGATGGAGCCTTTCAGCCAGTATGTGCATCACTTGGCTGAATGCCTCCATTTCTTCGATGGGAACCTGCGTGGAAAACGTTTGGCCCGAAGGCAACTGAACAAATACTTGTGGCATTTTTGGTTTTGCCGCCGGAGGCAGCGTCAGCAGGTTTATGGCTGATGATACCGCGTGGACACATCGCGTGAAGGTGGAACCGCGCCGGGGCCGCCGGGGGACTCTTCCTTGGTGCTGCTCTTGACGCCCAGTCGCTGCTCGTCAAAATGCAGTTCCAACGGCGCAGCCGTCTTCGGATTGCGCTCTTTTTTGGACGTGACGCCGATGCGCACACAGCCGTTGTGGAATTCGGTATGCACGGTGGCGATGCCCTTGAAGCCAGTGACCGTGTCCTTAACTTCGGTGCCCAGCACGGCGGGCACCGGACGCGGATTTTTGGCAAGGTCTTTGTCGAGGCGGCTTTCCTCGATCCACTCCTCATGGATGGCCCCTTCCTTGAGTTTGGCGCTGGTGACGCAGATGTGCGCGCAGCCGTGCAAAAATGTGCTGATGGCGGTAGCAATGCCTTCAAAGCCAGTGACACTGTCTTTAACTTTTTGATTGAGTGTGATCATCTGATAATTTTGGTTGATGTTGATTTATTTTGTCCGTGAACTTCGGGAGGACTGTATACAACTGCTGCGCGGTTTGGCAAGCACTAAAAATCTTTTATTGACGAAATTTTTAGTGCGGCTTGAGCAAACGATATTGACCGCACATCAACACAACCTGAATGGCCAGCAGTGCCAGCCAGACGACGAACCACAGGCACCGATCTTTGGTCGGCAATTCGGGCCGCTCGTCTTGGTCTGGTTCCTCAACCGTACTACCCTCCCGCCGCCGAATCCGCCGGTGGAACCACTCGCCCAGCCAATAAAGGGCCGCGATGAACGCGCCGAAAGAGCAATCGACCATGTTCGCCCAGAAATGATGACCAACATTAAGGCAGGTTAAAAGCAGCATGACCCAGAAAATAGAGTATACCGCCACCGCCTTACGCCTGTGTGTCCAGCGGTCAATGTCCATGACCACGAGTATCCACAAAATCAACATGCCGGGTTCACCCACCATGGCGGTAAACACCAGCAGCAAACCATAACCAAGGTAGCGTAGCCGGTAGTCCGTGGCCTGCGTGATCCGCCCGCCGTCAAAGGGCGAGATCGGGATCATGTTGAAGAGGTTGATGGCGACACCGATCAACGACGCGGACAACCAGAAACGCTGGCCGTTGAACAAGTAGGGCAGTGCAAAAACCATGGCTGCAATCGTACCCAGCAACGGCCCGCCCAGACCCACGTAGGCTTCGTCGTGCCGGTTGTTCAAACGCGGGCCGAAGATTACTGCCCCCAGAAACGGAATGAAGATCGGCAGCCGCAGGCCGAAGCCTTTTTGTTTGAGTGCCAGCACATGGCCCGTTTCATGCAGGAAGATCAACAGCAACAGGGCTACAGCCATCGCCAGACCCAAGGCAAACGATTCGCAAACGCTGAACAGCACCATGCTGATCATGGAGATGAAAACCTTCAGCAGCTTGAACGACTTGAGCAGCTTGGCGGATTTGGCCAACATGCCCACCATGATCTTGGCGTGCTGACCGAAAAAACTTCTTCGAGGATGTGGTTCCGCGTTACCAGAGGTCATGCAGGCTTATAATTGTACTGCCGGAAGTTATCGTACATCTCCGCCCGGCCTTTCGTATCCCGGTTGTCCATCTTCAAAGCAAGTTCATTGAGGGCAGCATCCCAACCGGGGCGTTCCAGTGACAGTTTCGCCAGCGCCAGCAATATCATCTGGCGGTCTCCTTCTTCGATTTCAAGATGGTGAGTCATTTCCACCACGTTACAATTACGCCGCCGGTGACGTATTCCCCGGCAGCTTTCATACTCGTGCGGCTCTCGCCTATCGTGAAGCGGACGTACCATTCGCAGGGCTTGTCGACTTCAGTCTGAAATTTAATGTCGTATACACCGTTCCAGTGATTGGTGCGCCCAAGCTCTTTCAGCGCCTCCTCGACCGTCCGGCCTATCGCATAGATGATCAACTGAAAGGTGCGCCGAAAATCATCGGGCTTCCTCGGCTGAAACTTTTTGCCGAAGTACATATCGTAAATCTGATCTTTTACACTGGTTTTTCGCATACGGCCTTCTCCGCTGCCTTCAGTTTGTCGACCAACTTAAACATTTTGACCGTATCCGCCGATGACAACATGCGCATTGAAAAAAAGATCGGCATCCCGTTGATCGACCTTGGCCCCGCCTTCTCCAGATACTCGTAAATCAATCCGGGCGAATCGGCTTTGAGTTTCTTGAATGCTTTTTCATCCATCAGGTTCAAAATCATGAACACCATCGGCAGATCATCCGGTCGGGCAACGTGCCGGTCACAAAAAATCATTCCGTGGTGAAAATCCACGGCAAGTTGTTTAATTTCTGCGTCGGTCAAATTTTTCATTTTCTTATTCTTGGTTTTTCCTCAGCCACCGCCCTGATCTCGACCATGATGGCCAGCCCGATGGCATCGGTGCCAGTCGGATCGGCCTGTATGGCGGCGCGCATCTCCGGCTCACATTCGCCCAGCATCTCGTACCACAATCGTTGCCGTCGTTCAGCTTCATCTTTGGTCAGTTTAGGCAGAAACGATTTCACGCTTGGCCTCTTTGCGTTGGAGCTTGTGCGTTTTACGCTTCCAGCGCCGCCGGGCGATCCGTCTGGCTTGGTCGCCGTTGTTCCATACATCGTGAGGCGACATGAATCGGCCCCGCAGTCTGGACTCTTTTTTCGATTGTGGTTTCATAACAAAATGCCCGCCTCGCCCCCAATCCCGGAGGGCCACACGAAGAGCGATCAACCCAGAAAGCATCTCCGCTGAGGCGGGCGAATTACGGATGAATTCGTCCGAACAGCCAGCAGACCGCCCATATCAAGCCAAGAACCAAAATCGCCTTGAAAAACTGCCGGTCAAGGTTGTACAGGCGCAAAGCTAATTTTTTCATACCGGTTCAGCAACGTATACAACTAGCAGGAAATTGTCAACAGTTAAATTTAATGCTTATCCTTTTCTTTCCTGTAGGCGAGGGCCATGGATAGCGCCAACACCGCCGATGCAGCCGCCAGCGCCAGCCAGTACGCCAGATCGGGTGGCAAACCGTGGCGATGCCGCGCAACAAGGATAAGCAAAGCCCGCAGATCGCAGTACAGGGCAAAACAACCGATCACAAAAGCTGCCCAGCGGATAAACTGCAACATAATCAATGCTTCATCTCCTCCAAGATGGGCGCGATCTCCACGACATTGGTGGCCAGTTTGACGTGGCGCAGGGTCGCATTCATGCCGTCAGCAAAACCTTCCTGATACTTCTGGATGTCGTGCATTTGAAGTTCCAGTTTATGCCGGGCATTGACTTTTTCTTGAGTACGCGCCGTCATGATGATAAGCACCAGAATAGCTGCATACGCGATAACGAGTGTCAGCATTAGTATTTTTCTCATAATTTATCTGGGTTAACCTGCTTTGGCTTTAACGCGCTCCTGTTCGATGTCGAATTCCATTACTTTCCGGTCATGGACGCTGGCCTTGACCTGATCTTCTGGCCCCCACCAACACTCACAACCCCAAACGACCTTGCCGCTGTCCAGCAGAATTTTGGGATTGGTGTGGCCCATTGCGGCCAGCGACAAACCAAACATGGTAATTTCCGGGGGCGGAACTTCTTCGCCCATGTACTGACCATAGCCGAAGATACGAACTTCGTCCTTGTCAGCGGACATAATGGCTCCCACCCGGTCACCGATCTGGTAGCCCCTTTTTACTTTGGGTTTTTCGTCTGGCATATCAATTCCTCTGGTTCGTTGTATCGCGGGCAATAATCGGAGGCCACGGCCACGGTCAGGGGGTCGCGACACCATGAAAAAAAGGGCGCAATGGCGCTCTGGCACCAGCCCGCCGCCTCGGTGCCCTGTTCATCCCCAAATTCACGCAGCGCCAGTTCAATTGCGCCGAGCAGCCGGTACTTGAAATCAGGCAAAGCGATCACCCGGCGCACGGCTTCCAAGTCCTGCCCGGCATACTCGTGTTTTATCGTGCGTCGCACTTCCCCGGTAAGACTTTCCTCCAAGACCGGCAGGTCAGCGAGTTGAAAAACGCGACCCCAAAAGTCCGTGCCCCATGAATTTACATTGAAGGTCTCGACATTGACGAACGTCGGTTTGCCGTTGTGCATTCTGACTGGGCGGTAATCACGGCTCATGCTAATGAACTGTCATCAGGTCAAGCTCGGACAGATGCCAAAGTTCGGTGCCCACGCATTCACAGCCCTGCGGCTGATTATAGCGGTCGTAACCGAAAAACAATCCCACTGTGCCGTCACCCGTATCCACCGCGCTGACCATGGCATCACGGCCAGCGCGCCACCAATCCGGGTGATCGGCACGCACACGCACGAAATTACCGCTTTCTAATTGGATTTGAGTGCTCATGGTTCGTCCGGCAGTACGTCGCCTTTGTTGTATTTGCCCGCCGGGACGATCATCACGTCGTAACGGTCATTGACCTTTTCCTGCCCGGTTTGCAGCCGAAGTTCGGCGGTGTTACGGCCTGAGCCGTAACCGGGCCAACGCTTCATGTCCTTGCCAATCACGGCATCAACCTTGCGGGTGGCCTTCTCGAAAATGACCACGTCGGCACGTTCCTCTGATTTTTTCATATCAAGCAAGTTTCCGCTCTGAAATTAAAAACGGACTTCGATCCAACAGCAAATAGCCCAAGATGCGCGCCAAGACCCGAAACGACTCGGTTTCGGATTCAACAATGAAACAACTGCCGAAAAGAATAACCCGCTCGCGTTTTATTCTTATGTGAGCGGTCTTGTGCGCTTTTAAAAGCCTGTTTCTTTCAACCGGAGCTTCCCGCCCGCCGTATTCTTCCAAGGCGGCGGCTTCCTGCATTTCCTTGCGCAACGCCTCCGCGTCGCCGGAATTGATCTGCCCAGCCTGCTCGGCAGCAACCGTTCCGTTCGCTAAGACTTCAAAAATTGGATCAGGCATACGTGCAATGTATACGCGTAGGCTATGCGTGTCAATAGGAAAGTTTAATGCACCGGGCCGTTGGTGAAGCCGACCGCCTCGCCATCCACGGTCACGATGTGCGTATCCCAGCCGATGCGGTCATCGTACATGTATTTTTCGACCTTCACCTGCTTGGGTTTGACCTTGAGCAGCGATGCCAACGCCGCGAGACTGGCATCCACTTCAATGACCGTTTCCATGGCTTCGGCCAGCGTACCTCGATGCTCCCGGAATTTGATCTTGGCTGCGCTCATATCAGTTTGATGTGCTCTTCTTCGACCACGTCTACATACACGGGCTTGTTGGCCGCATCCCGCAAATGCGTCTTAACAAACGTCCCCTGCCTAACTATAAACGGCACCAACTTCGTACCGCCGTCAAAGTTCCAAACAGCGTACAAGAACAGCGGCAGTTCCCGGATGCTGTTGATCATCAACTCCACGTTATTGGCCACGACCGCCTTCCAATCGGACAACACGGGCACACCCTTTTGTTTTTCGGTTTCCCCGACCGTGCGAATGTGGGGAATGACAACACGCTTGTAACCCCGGAGCCGCAGGTCGTGCTCGGCCAGCCACGTGCAAAGCGGCTCGTCGTAGACGAGCTTACCATAGCCAACGTATTCGTCATCGGTAAATTCTTTCATTGGCGTAGGGAAGACCCAGTTTGGCAGCAATACGGCGCACCTGCTCCACGGTTTTGCCGCGTTTGATCTGGCGATAACCTTTATTGTTGTGATGCTTGCGCGTTTTCACAGTTTGGTAGGTTGCAGGCCATCCACCCAGCTATGCGCTTTGGCTACAGCCCGTTCACGCGATTCCGTCGAATCCACCTTATACCGAAAATGATGGTGCAACAAGTACCCACCGGTCGAGAGTGGGTCACGCACCTGAATGGTGCTGGTGCTGTTTTTACCCCGGCCCGCTTTGCCGCCGCTTTTACTGGCGTCAGCAATGACGTAACCTTTGTACTGAATGAAAAACTTCATGCTGGTTGAAAGAACGAATCAATCCGCTGCCGGGCTTTTTCCACAGCCACGATCTGCTCGTCCCGCGAACCGACCGTATATCGGAACTGGCCTTTGACCAGATAGCCTTTGACCAGCGGATAACGCACCTGAATGGTGCTGGTGTGATTCTTGTTGCGCCCAGCCTTGCCACCACGCTTATTGGCCTCGGCGATGGTGTAACCCCGGTAATTCTCCCGGCCTGTCCAGACGGGCTTGCGCAAATGAAGATCATGTTCGGTCTGGCTCATGACAGCTTGGCCAGTTCGGCGTTGAGGCGCTCGATGATTTTAAGCCGCTCCTCGTTTTCGTCCTCGCGATAGCAGTCCACGGTGTTGGTCTTGCGCCGATACTTGCCGCCGAAGCCGAGATGGCCTTGGAAGCGGTACTCGTCGGTCGGATCATTGGTGTGATGCAATAAAAAGTCCGTCCGCATGGACTCTGGCGCGCCGCCAATGGAGACGAGCAGATCAAAGACCTTGTTGAACTTGTCCATCGGCACGAGCGCATCCGGCGCGATCTTAATCGAGAAGTACGGCATCCCGCCGGGCATGGCCTTCCACATTTCGCGGGGCATCAACATCGAAGCCTGCCCGGTGGCAATGCCCAGCACCAGCAGTTGTTCAACGACCAGCAGTTGTTCAACGTTGCGGTGTTCACCCCACTGCCGCCCGTCCTTGGTCATGCAGGCATTCAGGAAGCTCCAGCCGCCGCCTTTATCGGTGCGGAATCCCTCTGGCAAACTGCTGAGCAGTTCCGCAATCTCCTGCTTGTGGCCCGCCAATCGCCCGCGATGAAAACCGAAATTGTGCAGGATGCCATTAACGATCACCGGATCAGCCGTATCCTCGCCCTCGGCGAACAGGCAGTCCATGAAGATGGCATCGACATTTTCCGCTGTTAATTCTTTCATAATTTTCTTTTGTATACGCTGTCGCGCCCGATATTTCAACCGGTAATTTGCTCAATAAAAGGCCCGGAATGAAGAACGGGCATTGGCACGCATCTGCGGGCGCGACCAAGATTCCATCCAGACGCTGGGATTGTTGCGGTTTTTGTACTTGGCAAAACGGCGGCCCAGTTGGGCCATAAGCTTCAGGTTGTCCTCGGAAATTTCCGACCAGATGTCGAAGTAAATCACGTCGTACTTCATACCTTCCGGCGGCATCCACGTCGTGATGTCACCCTGAACGATCTTGATCTTTGGGTGCTTGTAGTGCTTGGCCACCAGATCAATCACGTCTTGGTTGATCTCCACGACCGTAATCGACTGGATTCGATCCATGTTGTCCTTCAACCCGTCCAAAACCATGCCCAAGCCCAGCCCGGCCAGCAGGACGTGGCCGTGCGCCCGATACAGGAACTCGGAATTCGTCCGGCGCTCCATTTGGGTATCGGACATCACGACCGTCCCATTGATGCGCAGGCGAGCGTAGGTGCCCTCGTAGGCCGGACTGCCATGGATCATTGACATCAGCGCGTCCAGCTTGGTCACGGTGATGCGGTCAATTTCAACATTGCCCTTTTTGACGGGCCGAAACCGTTTGGCTAATTTGCTCAGGCTCATCGCATGTTCTCCTTGGTGACCAATTGAATTGTGCCGATACCACGGGGCATGAGCGCCACCGTGGAATGCCCGATGGTGCGATCTATGGCAGAATACTGAAGCTCAATGCCGTACAGCCGCTGCCCATCGCGCTCCGGGGCCAAAAAGATTTCCAGATGCACGCCCGCGTGTTCGATGGTCAAATGGTTGGTGGGCGACTGAATGAACCGCTTGACGCGGGGCGTCGAATACCACGCATCGACATAAAACGGCGACGGCGTCTGTTCGTCGGCCATCCGCGCAAGAGTGGCGTTCGCCGCATCCAATTCACGGCTGAGGTCTTTGATGTGCTCCTGTGCCCACTTGGGCAGCTTGGCGATCTGTTCGGGTGTTGGTTTCATGTTGTTTGATCTGGTTTATTTTGCGCTTTAGGCGGCGACCATTCTCCGGTGCAATGCGAAGAACGCTTTGATTTTGAGCCGGTATTCTTCCACCGTCTGGCTGTTGGCCAGAAAAGCGAAAGCCGGGCAGAGACCGTTCCGTTCGTACATCGCGGCCCCAAGCAATTCAGCATGGAGTGGAGTACGCCACGTTTGCGGGGATGCCTCCCTGCCCGGCAGAAGATTGTATTTGGCGGCCAGATGGGCGTCCTGCGGCTTGAGCCACACGTTGAGCGTAGCGCCCCGGCCCTGCTGCTTGTATTCATCAACAGCGACCCGCAGCACTTCCTCGGCGGTGCCCCGCGCATGAACGACGCGCTCGCCCCAGTGATGCTCACAGATATAATAGCGGCGGTAATTGTTCCAGCCCATGATGATCGCATGGCCGTTGTAGTTGGCATCGGCAGCCGCGATTGCACAACCAACACTGCCTTGACCGGCAGCATGACGGTTGATGGCGTCGATGACGCTGTAGGGTTTCTGCGGCAGGTGAAATTCCTGCATCTGGGTATTGGGTATCGGGGTTGTGTTCATGCGTTCCCTTTCTTCTTGCGTTTACCGGATTGAGCGGCTTCCAGCCGCGTCAAAATTTTGAGAGCATCGTGAACCAGTTGGCCGCCTGTTCTGGGTTCTCCGATCATTAAATCGCGTGCCCATTTTACCGTTGGTTCATCCCAATACTTGCCTTCGGTGGCTCCCATTAAAACCAGATAAGCCACGGCGCGTTTGAGCACATCGTTGCTGCCGCGCAACGCGGCATGTTCGGCCCTGATCTTGGCCAAACCAGCAGTGGAAATGTGATTGCCGAATTCATCGATGAATCGGCCCAGCGGTGTTGATTTGGTGCTGCTCATGGTAGTTGATAATTGGCGGGGTCGTACACGGCAGCCAGCACATTGCGGACAACCACGCGGCCCCTGCCGGGATGATTGTGGGAACCTTTGCCGACGTGATAGCGGGTGGGAATGCGCCGGGTTATTTCACCTTGAGCCGTGCGGCCAATAATGTGCTTGGGATATTTGGCCTTGAGGCCAGCAATCAAACGCTGCCTGCATTCTTCTAACGTTTTGGCATCCATATACACCAATGTAGACGATGCCACGAAATCTGTCAATAGAAGAATTTAATGCGTAAAACCAGCCTAATATAGCCGTCTGGTCTGGTGGCCACCAATACCGCTGAATACAATATCTCTGGCCCATCGCTGAAACTGAGGATTGCTGCTGTTGATACACTGGTTGCAGACGACATCGGCAGTGTTCCCATTTTTACTGTGCGCTCTGGCTTCCAGATGAGTCAGCGGCTCAAAGCAGATGGCGCAATGCCACGCACCCAATGCTCGATGCACGGAGCGTTTGAAATCATTCCGGCTCCCCTCTTCTATGAACTGCTGGAACATCGTATTTAGTGTATGCCATCACAGATGAACGATTCAAACTGGTGCGGCCCCAATGCCGCTGGTATGGGCGGTACGCCCCGCACTGGCTCAGCCGACGACGGCTATGGGATGCACGGCCAAGTCTTCACCGGCGTCGCCACGCTGGGCCGAGTGTACAGCATTACCGGCCCCTATGTTGCCGGTGCCCAAGCCGCCAATACCGTGGACAGTTCCGGCACTCGCGTTTACTGAGTTGGGTGCGGTGGTTCGTGCCTGCTTTGGTGGGCAATTTCAAACTGCTGGCCCAACGCTCTCAACACCCGTGTCATGGCATCCAGCGCCTGCGCCATCACGTCACCGAATCCCGCGAGCATTCCCACGGTCTCGGTTACACATTTGACATGCGCTTCCTTCGACGGGAAGTGTTCCCGCTTGGCCTTGATGTGCAGTTGATCCCCCTCGATCTTGGCGCAACTCCACGAGGTCGAAAACTCGTAAAGATATTCAGTGTGGGTCTGGGAAGCCAGCAGGACGACCCCGGCGATGTCGTGCTTGGCGAGCACAACTTTGACTTCCTCCATCGCGGTTTTAAGTTTTGGATCAGGCATAATTAACCTCCTTTTGCTGCAACTCTACGTTTAAGTTCTGCTGAAAGTTCTTGGATCAAAAAATCTTTGTTCAGGGACTTACCCGCCCGTTTTCGTTCGGCTGAAAAATCTTCTGCGAATTCGCGAAGACTGACCAAGTCTTCGTGCGCCAGATTGTATTTGCGGCGATACTTGTCGTGAACGATGTAGGCGGCTTTCCATTCCATGCTGCGAACCTGAGCTTGAAAATACACACCAAAATCTAACTTAGTGAGTATGTGAACCAAACGAACACCTTTGCTTGGAATTTGCTTCCCGTCCACGGTGATGAACTCTTCAACATCGATGAATTTAAAAGCATCAGGATCAAGCGCCATGTTTAAGTTTTGTAGCCATGGCCACAAATTGTCTACGATTTATTTCTTTGGCCCCGTACTTGACCGCCAGCGCCCGCTTCGCTTTGCAAATGTCATAGTGCGGATACCGCCGGTGCTGAAACCAACGGCGCGACACGCCAATCCGGTCAGCCATCATGTGTAGCGCTTCCTCAGTATCGGCCAGCAGGTGGCACATGATCATCCGTCCATAGGGCCACACCGCCGCGTCCACGTAGACAGCCATACTGGATTTAATCAGGGTTATTTTTGTCAATGTCAGCCTCGATCCACAGCCATGCAGCACCGATCAGCATGGCGATTGAACCCGTAACGCACGTCATTATCTTCCAGTCCTTGAAGAACATGACAACGATAAACGCCGCAAACCCAAGGCAAGCGGCAACCAGCAGGCCGATGCCGACCCACTGGTAGATTTTAAGTATTTGTCGAGCAGTGGAGCTTTTCATAGTATCACCGGCGTCTACGTTTTATTCTTTTGGCCCGATTCTTCCGGTACTTCGGGATGTATGCAAGAACACAACGCTTGAAATCCTGTCGCGTTCCTTCCTCGACAAGCGCCAGTACGGGCAGACGCGCCAGTTTACCCATTTTTCTTCGGCTGTGGTTTCTTGGTCGGCGTCTCATTCGTCAAGTCGTACACCATGAAGTCGTCCGCCTGAATATCCTTGAGCAACGCCACCAGCGACAGGCGCATTGACCGCTTGTTCATGCGTGGCGTACTAAATGCCAACGTGCGCCGCCCGCGCCGGAAACGCCAGCGAAAATCGCAGCCTTGTTTAAATAATTCAAGACGCAGCATGTTTCAAATACTCCTCCATGGACATTGTCCGCTCACATACTTTGCACTCCACCGTGTCGATGGTCTTGCGGCTCCATTCGCAGGTATGGGGCGCGTCCATGTTCTCTACTTGCGTGGAACCACAGTGCTCGCACGGCTTGGTGCCCGTGCGCTGCATACACCAGATACATTTAAGCCGGGGCATCGGTGGTATGGGTTTGATGTTTAAGCGCCAGAAACGCCTCGTTCTGTTCGTCGATCCGCTCGAACTCCAGCACCATGAACGCGGCGGCGCGCAGCACGTGCTTCTGGGCGTCGAACCGCTCCGGGTGCCAGTATTGCTTCGGCCACGGCCAACCGGCGTGGCAAAAGCCTTCTGGCAGCGGGCCGAACCGCTGAATTACGACGGCGCAATCCAGATGGGTCTTGGCGGCGCGAATGTACTCGTTGTGGTTCCGTTGCAACTGGTCGATGCCGGTCGCCCGAAGTCCGTCGGCTTCCGCTTGGATTATGTCTGTGGTTAGGGTCATGTTTTTCCTTTCTTAAATCGATGGTCAGGGACATACGTATCCTCGTGATCTTTAGTTCGACATCAATTAAACCCTTCGATGAATTTACGCATTTCCATCGGGGTGCTGTTGAGACCTCCCAGCAACAGGATCGTGCCGAGTTCCAACGCGGGGTGATTTTCGGTTGCAGGGTCTTTTCGCATGTCGCTGACCATGCTTGCCCAAGCTTGGCTCGTCTCTCCCATGTCACAGTATTCGAGAGCGCGTTTCTTACACCACACCAAATGTTGTGCGCGTGTTGATGTCGAGCCAACCGGTGCATGGATTATCTTTTTGGCCGTGGACAACTCGTTATACCGGGTCATAAGCTCGTCGTACAGCGGCACCAGCGAGGGGTCGTCAGTGGATTGCAGGCCGCGCAGCGCATCGCCCAAGGATGCGAGATCATCGCGATTGCAGGCCAGCGCCCGGTCTCGGCGTATACGGTCATGTTCCGTCATGCTTGTCCTCCTCTTTCTTCATTTCCGGTTTAGTCGCCAGCCAGCGCACGATCTGTTCACATGCGGATTCGAGCGTGGTGTACCGGCAGCGATCCAGAAAGTCCTCGTTCCGGCTGCTGGGCATTGGCTCGTACTCCCAACCGCCTTCCTTGTTGAGCACCGAACCGGCGCACACCACGGCCCACCGGCGCACACTGTCCTCCGTCGAGCGCTCCTCGATGGTCACCCGGTCATAACCGACCTCGCTCAACATCGGAATGCGGTAAGCTTTGGGTATCAACTGCTCCGTCAATTCTTTGGCCGTGGGTACTTTCATAAATTATTGTTTGGACAAACGGTCGTCTGAGACACACCAACCAACTAATAAGACCGCTAAGGCTATGGTGTTGAGGGCGAACAAAACTCCAAAACCTGCCCAGCCTCCTTGGGGCTGCCCTCCCGCTAAAAAGCCTATGGAACATAAGAGGTCTGCCATAAACAACGGCGTCACTAAAAAATATCTTTATCATATCGTCCAGCGGTTCATTTCGTTATTTTTTAATGGGCGCAACTTCCACCCGGACAAAATCACTCAAACCGATTTCAGCAAAGCACGGGCAGAGCAACCCGTCAATCACGCCGTGCGCTTCGCTCGTAGGCGGGATGCCGACAACCTCGCGGTGGCAATTCGGACACCTATAAATATAACGGACACCAAGCTCCGACTTGGGCTTCAACTCAACCGACGGCAACAGCCGGGTTGGCACGTCGTAGCACTCGCGAACCTCACCGCAGACTTCGCACGGCCCCACGGACTTGGCCATGGAGATCGGCCAGTCCGCTGCTTTCCGGCATGGATCACAGTAAAACATATCTCAATCGCCGTCGGTGCTAATCCAAAGCATAACCCACTTGCTCATTTGTGTATACGCTTTTTTGGCAGCAGCTTTTTCAGGAACTCCAACTCGGCTCTGGCCGCTGCTCTAAACTTCTTGGAATTGCGCCCATAATCAAAATAAGCAACTTCTGCTGTGCGATAGGGTGTGTCGGCGCAGCCCGTCCGACCTGTTTTTTGCTGCACCGGGCAGCCGACACAACTGAAAGCTGCATTATTAAACAAGTGGCACAGCGCACAGTTTCCGGGGCCGATGCCCTCGTATCGCTGTGTTTTGCCAGTAGCCAGCCGACGCCAATGGGTGATGACCTCCTTCAGAGCGTTCAAAGTTGTTGATGTCATATTGTTTTTACCTGACCAGCGGAAATTTGGTTTTGCGGTACTGCTTGCGGTATTTGATCTGGAATTGCCGCAGGCGACCAATGGCCTGTTCAACGAATTCGTCCATCTCGTCGGGCGGCACATAGTTAAATTTATGGGCGTTGACCAGCAGGCGGTCGCTGATGCCGCCGATGATGGAAGTCACCCACCAAAATTCAAAGAGGTAATTTTCTTCCAGCGTTGGACAGTGGGGCAGAGCTTTGGCGGATTTACGCGGCATATCACTTCTTTCTCTTTGGCTTGATGGGCAGCCCGCAGATTTTACAGGGCGCATTGGACGAACGCGCCAAGAAAGTCCAACCGCACTTGCAGTATTTTATCTTCGTTTTCACATCAGAGGCATTATGGCAGATCGTGTATACAGCTATCCGGGTGAAATTCCCAGTAATCGCGCATGGCGAAGGTCTCGCCCAGCATGGCCGTGGCCACGCGCAGGCCGCGCAGGAACGCGTGAAGCAGTTCGGGCGTGTTGAAGGTTTCGTTCCACGCGCCTTTGTTGTCCTCCGCCACGATCTCAACCTGATATACGTCGGTCTGGGGGTCGGTCTGGCTGACTTCGATCTTGGTGACTTTGATTTTCTGTTTTTTCATATTCGATAGCGGCCCGCACCATCAGTACCGTTGGCTCGGTGTCGGCATCCCACGACCAGAGCGCCTTGAGCAACTCCAGCCCGGCATCGTTGGTGGTGACGAAACCTTTCTTGACGGCCACGCTGATCGGCGCAATCAATGCCACGAACGGCGGAAAATTAAACTGAACGAGCACCGTCTTGTCGGCGTTGGCAGCGCGCCAGCGCCGGGCGTTCTCCGCCATGGCCTCCAGTTGGGCTTCGTATTCTGCTGCGGTCGGTGTCATACGGTTGATTTTTCCTGCTGGCCCCAGATGTGTTCGGTGACGTAATCACAAAACGCCGCCAAGACCTGTTGCTCGTAACCGGTGGCCTTGTCGATCATCGCGTCGATGGAGGCGCGCCCGATCAAGTGCTCCAACTTAAAACCAGTTACGGTGGTAAAATTTTCGCGAACTTCCTTCTGTTCAGCCGCCCACCCCACGCAGCCTGCCCACGCCTCGAACATCAACGGCATCCCCATCGGGATCAGCTTCATGCCATTGACTGGTGGTTCCGGTGGCATTGAACATTATTTGTTGGTGTTGGACACGGTGGCGAGCGTCGGAATGAGCGCGCCTTTAATGATGCTGATGCAGACAAACAGGCCGACGCAATTCCAGAACGGGATGATCTGGTATACCGGCGGAAGCCAGTAGAAGTACTTGGCTCCGATTCCGCAGACCGTCCATGCGATCCAAAACGGGATTGAGAGCGAGATGTTGGCAATGAGCGAAATCGCCCATCCGATTATTGGCAACTTGTTTATCATAATTTATCCAATGAATTGGAACTTTCGTTTACTTGTATACAGTGTGAAATTGGATTGCAATCCAAATCATTCTTCGCAAATGCACCAACGGCAACCGCAATACCGGCAGCCGGTACCGTCATGCTCTGGAATCTCGGCGTTGGCCGCATACTCAATCTCGATCTGCTCCTGCCGCGTGCGGCCCGCATGGTGCGCCTTGGTGCAGATTGGATCACAGGTCACGGTCTTTGGGTTCTGGTTGACAACCCGCGCACCGCACACCACGCATTTGCGTCCCGGCCTCTTACTGCTCATACGCGTAAAGAACAGCCAGCGCGTGCGTCCACCTGCCCCCTGTTTAAAAAAGCAAGCGACGCCAAACGATACCAGACCGATGGTTTGTTCCTCACCGGTAACAATAAAACCCGGCCACGTCGTTCCACGCTGGCAAAACTCGCTGTGGATGGCGGCATTAGACCCGTATTATTGAAAACACAGAACTGTTTTCAGTGCCCGTGTCACTATCCGCCGGGTCATCACAAATCATGCCACCTGTTATTAAACGACGATCCCACAGCTAACCGCCGCTCCATTGCGGATAAATCAATTGCCAATCAATTGCCAACTAATTAGCAAGCCAAATGCACAACCAACTGCAAACCAACCAAGTGTGCATACTGACGCCGCCAATTTTTGTGCCATACAGGTCAAGTTGATGGCATAACAGCCCAAAACCACCTGCACAATACTATTGACAGTGTTTACTTTTCAGATTCAAAGATCAGTTTGGGCAGGAATCCAGCCTCTGTTCCCGGCTCCCGTGATTCAACCCAGATGCCTTCAATCGATATGTGCCTGCCACAACCGCCGCAAATAAACGTAAAATGATCGGTTTGAGCCGGATCGATCTCATACTCCGTGCCCAGCGGGATTTCGTCCTTGAGCACTGGAAAGCCGCACGGGCAGATGCTCAGGCGCTTGAGCGTGACTTTATCGGCCATAACCGGGGAATATCAATTGTCCGTGTGGGTCACAAGTGCATTTGGGATACTCTTTGCGATGGCGCGCCATGATACGCTTGAAATGTCTGCGGGTTGTATCGGCAAACACGCACCACGACGCGTCCCAATCATTTGGCCCCAATTTTGCCGCCGCCAACCTGACTTCTCGTGGCAGCAGGTCTGGGCGCTTGACCGGCTTCAGGCACTCCAGCCGGATGGGCACTTCCGACGCGTATTTTTCTTCGCGGATGAACTTGATCCTATTCCTGATTGGCTCGGTGGCTGGCTCCAGCAATGACCGATGATGGATGTGCCAGTACAGTTTGGGTTTTTTCATGAACATCGAATTTCGTAGCGAGCAAGACGCCTGCTATTATGGGCAGCGTCTGCAATTTGAGGGCATTTTTGCAAGTTATCCAAAAACTCCAACCACCACGCCGGAAACAATACTTCTTGACTTTTTGTGGCGGTGGGCTTTTGCATAGCTAAAAACCAATATCCAATGTATACAACAAAAGCAAGCCAAAAATGCCGTTCGTGATATTTTCATGATTTTGTCAGCAACAAAATTTACTGAAACCAAATTGTCGTGGTGCTGGAAGCTCGTCCTTTTGGCGGCGCTATGCCTGCTGGGCGGGTTCTTTGCCTACCTCGACATCGCCTTGACCCCGCCATGAGCATTGCCCAATTCAACGACGATTGCCCCGGTTGTCGCCCGGCTGTCCTTGACCCCACCACTGGCCACGTATTGTCCCCGGAACATCCCGTAATGGTCACCGTCAATTCCGTATGGGCCACCACAACACTGGAAGAGCGCCGGGCCTTCCACAACGTCTGCTGCCTCAATTCACGAACCCCAGAAGACCTGAAGCTGGTGGCGGGCCTCAATGGACGCATCCAAGCCGCGTTGAACGCACTGGAGGCGTCGTCATCACAAGCCTTCGCCGAGTAGTTTCAATCGCGCAGCCGACCGCTAAGCAGAGGCGCACGAGGTATGTCGTCATCATAAAGCTGATGACGGCGCATCGGTGCAGCCATCCTCCAGTGATGTGTACCACATATCGGGCATTCCCAGAACGACCTGATGTCCCTGTTTTTGAGGGCCACAACAAAATGTCCCCACACGCACATGTCCGTGACCACTGTATTCAGCAGGCAGTGCTTGAACTCTTTGGGATTGCCTGCTTCAGGGATCATCGGGTTGAATGATTTTCAAATAGGCCATTTCCAGCCACGCCTGCAAGCTCATTGTTTGGGAAAGTTTATTTCCGTATTCAAGCATCACCACACCCCGACTGAAAACCTTGACCTGCACCTTCTCTAACCATTGATTTTCCAAGCCATTGCCATAAAACAACAGATAATAGCCGCCCACTTCAGGGCGCAGACCGGCACTGAAATCAAGCACCGCCCGCTTAAATTCGGCTTTGGTTCCGTCTTCGGGGATCATTGTCGTACTGGCCCAGTGCCACAAATATCAACAGTCTCATAAGCATGACAGTGCTCACACCAAAGCAATACGCCGATTTCAATGCCGCTCATCTCCTCCCAGAACAGGTCGTCAAGACTCAGCGGTTTGGGATGGCCACAGGCTTCACAGCGCTGTATCCTCACGTTTTCAAGCACACCGCGCTTGAACTCTTTAAAGGAGCCATCTTCGGGGATCATAATCGGGTGCAAGGATTTCAGGTATCAACGCCAATACATCGCGTAGTTTTCCGACGCAATCAGGACAATAGTGCCGATCCCACGAGTAGCTTGAGCCGATGACGCCCGGCACAAACCACTTGCCACACTGGCATTGGCACCGGCGCACTTCGCGCAACACCACGGCCTTGAACTCTTTGGGACTGCCCGTTTCAGGAATCTGGATCATTATAGTACAATCTCAAATGCTCAATGCTCGGATGCGGTAGATAGCCCCACACACCGCACAACGGACACTGATAAGGATAACGCTGATCCCAGTGGTTCATGGCAACAAACGGATGTCCCTTGGGGCAGTGCTCGACCACGACCACGTCCAGCACTATCCGTTTGAACTCCTGCCTATGACCGGTTTCCGGGATCATACGCCACAGGTATCAACCGTGATGACGCTGATACGCGGATAGGCCCTTTCATTGCATCGGTGGCACAGCCTTTCGGGAAACGCTTTAATGAGATACTTCCAATGGCTGGAGTCGAGTAAACTTGAATTCAGCCACTCCGCGTCGTATGTCTCTCCGCAGCCGCAAGCGGCGCAGGCGTAACCTTGCACCACTTCCAGCACCGCCCGCTTAAATTCCTGTTTGCTGCCGGTTTCCGGGATCATGTGGTGAGCAGCCGTTGGCATTCGATTGACATCCATTCGGATTCTCTTTGTTGGTTACCGTTGCGATAATCGGCCCAGCAAACGGGACACCAACGGATGTCAAGTTCGTCGGTGTTGAGATCGTACCACTCTGTCCAATCTGCCGGGATGGTAAAACCTCTGCCGCAATAGACACAGTGCCAGACCCGCACCGTCGCCAAGACCGTGTGCTTGAACTCGACCCGGCTGCCGGTTTCAATTATCATTGTCAGCCTCAAAAAGCATCTCGTGACAGGCAAGGATGCAGAAATCGCAGCCCCATAAATGCCCGTATTCCTTCGCCGCTGCAACCCAATTCATGTCTGGGGGCGGGCGGGCCACAACGATGTGATGGCCGTTAGCGCACGTCCACGCGTGCAGTTCGGCCAGCACGTAGCGCTTGAATTCTTCTTTTGAGCCGTATTCGATGACCACGCTCGATCCTCAGTTCGGCCTGCAAGCCCCACCATCGATGCTTGCAGAGGTTACAGTGCCACAACAATAGCCCGTGATAAGTTTTGGGCGGCTTCTCATTTTTGCGCACCCACTCAAATTCCGGTATGATCTGATGTCCATCGCTGCACGTCCACGCCCAAAGGTCGTTTAAGACCCACTGCTTAAACTCTTGTCTGGTGCCGTTTTCGGGGATCATTTAATTTTCCGGTTCAATGCCGTACATCGCCTGCAAATCCTGCTCTAACTCCACCGTCCATCCTGTGGACAACAGCGCTCGATGAACCAACCGGCCATTGGCGTCTCGCCATGCTTTGAACCGGCAGCTACAGGTCGGACATTGAAAGATCAACGTATCGTCGTAGCCGGATTCAAACGCCACGAACCGATGGCCCGCATTACAGCGGTCAAGCTCCACGTTTGACAAAACGCAGCGCTTGAAATCAGAAAAGGTTCCAGTTTCAGGAATCATCTTGGGCATCAATCCAACGTCCACCCTGCTGCTCCGCTTCCCGTGCCGGGACGGACGGCCACACGGAAATCGGGTCACGATCCACCAACATATCTTCGACCGCCGTACAATAAATTATCGTTTGCGGCGCACTCCACGCACTCATGCGCGAACAGCATTCCGGGCAAAACCCGATGTGCTTGTCGCCGACGCCGATGACATTCATCATCCCACAGGCCATGCACGCCACGGCCCGCAATTCCGTCAGAACCGAATGCTTAAATTCAACTTTGGTTCCGTGTTCGGGGATCATGGGCGCGCACTCCATTCAACCGATCCAAATAGTAGTCCAAGGCCGTCGACATGCCGTGGATGATCTCATAGCAGGATGGGCAAAAAGGTTCGATGGCTTCGAGGTTCTGCCGGACAAACGGCTGGCCGCAGTTGCAACACTGGGTCAAGGCCACGTTGCCCAACAACGAGCGTTTGCATTCGGCTCTGGTTCCGTGTTCAGGTATCATCGGCGCAAAGCTTTTTTCCAGTTGTTGAGTAGCACTTTTACCTGAGCAACCGGCACATTCGTAACGTTGATGTTGTATACAGTGCGCTCACCCAAGCGCACCGTGCTGATCGTTTTATCGAGCGTGCAACCACAGCAAAAATGCAATTCCGCCCGCGCCGGGTCAAGCACGCTGTAGTGGCCACAAGCCAGACACCAGCCCAGTTCCACGTCTTCAAGAACCGTGTGCTTGAACTCTTTTGGGCTGCCGGTTTCAGGAATCATACCGTAAACACTCCATTATTACTGACCGTGTAGGTCATGATAATTTAATTGACGGGCTGCACCGGATACATCCGAACGCAGACGTTGTACCGGTTATGATCGATGCAGCGCGGGCAGTACATCGCCAGCGTGCCGATCCAGCCGCCGTCGGGATGATCGATGTACTCCGCCACTTCCACGTGGCCGCAAGGGTAGCGCTGATGCTCGACCGCTTTCAGCAGGCAGCGCTTAAACTCTTTTTTAGTGCCGTTTTCGACGATCATGCTTTTTGTGCCACTCCTCACAATCGATGCAGAGGCACCCGTTGGAAGCCATCTCGAATTCGTGACAGACGCGCAGACATTCCCCGCACTGAACATATCGTTCTGCATCAGGCCCACAGATTGGACAGCGGCCAGAATCTTTGCGCTCGTATTCGGGCAGGTACCAGTCCCAACACGAAACGCAGCAGTACTTGAGCACTTCGTTCAACACGCAATGCTTGAAGTCTTCTCTGGAGCCAGCTTCGATGAACATGCTCTTCAAAAAGAACCGGTGTCCACCTTCCTCCACCGTAGCACATCATTAAAACGCACTGCTTCAATTCCTTGGCCTCATGTAACGGGCACAGGTCAGATTTGCGCATGGGCTGGTGGTACTCCGCCGGAAGAAACGAGCAGCCACATCGGGGCCAACGGAGCACCATGACGTTGTCCAAGACCCAGTGCTTGAACTCTTTGGAATTGCCGGTTTCGGGGATCATTGCCAGCCTCTCACAATCAGCCCAAAGTCCTCCTCTTCCAAGAACCGCGACAACGTCATCACCCCGTGGCTGATGTCCGTTGAAAGATTGGGTGTAATTTTAATCCAGCCATCATCCTCGTGCAGGTCTACGTCCTTGATTTGAAAGCGGAAAACCACCCTTTCAGGCGCGGCACAATCTGCATACAATGTATACTTGTCCCCCACGCGGGGGAAGGGCCGCACCAACGCCAAAGCACACCGTTTGAAATCGGTCGGACTGCCTTCCTCAATCGTGCTCCCATTCATCATCGAGGTTGATTTCATACCACTGAGTCACGAGGGACACCCCACTTTTGTTGCAGTTGGGGCATGTCCACTCCAAAGCAGGTGTATTGACTGGCGGCTCGAAGGTCGGCCATTTCGTCCGGCAGGACATACAAACTCGCTGGGGGAACAGCGCGAGCACGCTCCGCTTCAATTCTGGCTTGGGCGCATTCTCGTTGAACATTTCTCAAAATGGCGTACAGGGCTTCGCTTTTGGCTGCTTTGCAATCATCGCAATCCGTGTTGTCCAACGGGATAATTGCACCGGGCAGCTTAAAACTGTCCAGCACGGCGAGACCTGTCGCGCTGGGAATATACACATGCCCGCAGCTATAGACACAAGCACAGACCGTGTCCAGCACACAACGCTTGAACTGCTGTTTGGTTCCAGTCTCGATGATCATACTCTTTGGGATTCCGCGTCGACCTGTCTTGCACATCGCTCATGGGCCAATCACATAGTTGATTTCAGTTCTAATCGCTGTCGGTGGGATCACCATGTTGACGATGATTTCAGACCTTTCCACTGTCATGCTGTAGCTCGAAATCCGGCCTTCAGCCATCCATGCTTCCAGCACTTTTATCACCAGATTGCTGGCTTCAGGCACGGTGTCAAACACGTAGCCAGCGATAAGACCTTCCAGTTTGGCGTTGATCATGGCCATCAGCGTCTGCACCTGCAAATCATTGGCAAGGTCGACGTGCCGTTTCAAAAAGGCTTTGCCACTTTCAGCATCTACATCCATGTTCGATAAATTCCAGTTGTCCAGATGTCCACCGGATAGCTGTACTGTACCCGCAGCACGCGCCCGCAGCGAGAACACAACTTCATTACTTCCTTGTCAGCGGCGCACAAGATGCAAAATGTTGGAATTTGGAGTGCTTCCGGCGTCACATACCCAAGGGGCCTTCGGCAATTGGCGCATTCGTTGGCTACAAGTTTCATAGTTCCTTTCACTTTTTTCGATATTTTGACAGCAAATTCAATCCTTCGTATACACTTTTATGATGATGCGGACAATACCCATAATGCCCGATTGCAAAGTTGCAGTTCAAGCAAAGCGTGCGGTACCCTGCCGGAAAGTTATGCTTCTTCAACCAGCGAAACAGCCCGACGCCACAGCGCAATTCATGATGGCGGCTTCCCGCCGGTTCAAGATGGTCGAGCGTTAAAAACTCCCGTTTGTCTTCGCCACAGCATTTACACGACGTGCCGTATACTGAAAAAATCAATTCCTTTAACCGATAATAACTCTTTCGATTATATCCCAATGTTTTGCGCATTCCTTCAGGAGTAGCGCGCTTTAGGCGGTTATAATTGCGCCGCTTTCGGCGACATTTTTTGCAGGTTTTGAATCCGGGTGTCCGCTGATTTCCGCAGTCGCATAATTGACTGGCTTTATACTTGCGACGGGCAGAATTGCTATCACGACACTTTGTCATGCGTCGAATATACACTGTTGTCGTGGAATATCAACCTAAAATTTTAATGGAAGCCGTGCAAAAGCCGCGCCGTCAATCGCGGATCGCAGTAAACTTTGTTGCATTCAGGACATGTTTGCCGAGGATAGAAATCAATGAAGTGGCCGCCGCATTGATGACAATAGTAGCTCCACAAGTGCTCCAGCACCCAACGCTTGGTCGACCGCTTGCTGTAAAATTCAGGAACCATTTAATAGGGGCCATCGCCATTCCGGCTGAATGTGGAAAACCTGTTGGTACTCCCGCGTATAGTGCGCGCACAACTGGATGGCTTCCTTTGCCGTCAGCCGAAAACCGCACAGACCCTTGATCGTGCCCAACAATTCGGGATCGTTGGTG
>Ga0187854_10000914_pt1 | contig 32291 bp, 27 predicted proteins | sample June2016WEW_6_15_FD_132445 | JGI IMG/M metagenome (GOLD analysis project Ga0187854, IMG submission 132445) | Peatland microbial communities from SPRUCE experiment site at the Marcell Experimental Forest, Minnesota, USA - June2016WEW_6_150 | ecosystem: Environmental > Terrestrial > Soil >... | reverse complement strand
CAGTATTATTTCCCCTTGGCATAGACATGAACACGTTTACAGGGGCAATCGGCACCGGCGGGAAATGGCTGCTTGATCGCATTGTCGGTGCGCTCGCGGCTACCGGTATCAACCCTAACCTGCTCACCTTTCTGGGACTGCTGGTCAACTTCGGCGCTGCGGCCAGTTTTGCGGTCGGCAATTTCCGCACCGGGGCGATTATCATTTTCATCGCGGGTTTCCTGGACATGCTGGATGGGCAAGTGGCGCGGCGGCAAAATCGCGTCACGCCGTTTGGCGCCTTCTACGATTCCACGCTGGATCGCTATGCGGACATGGCGCTCTATATGGGACTACTCGTGTATTACAGCGTGAGCGGCCGCACACCGTATGTCGTGCTGGCCGCGGTGGCGACGGCGGGTTCCGTGATGGTGAGCTACTCCCGCGCGCGCGCCGAATCGCTCATTCCTCTGTGTAAGGTCGGCTTCATGGAGCGCCCTGAGCGGATGGTGCTCCTGATCATTGGAGGAGTCTTCAACCGCATGGGGCCGGTGTTGTGGGTGATTGCGGTGGTTTCGACGATCACCGTCATCCACCGCATAGTTTTCACCTGGCAGGAAACCAGAGCGGGACGTACCCTCACCGGGGTCAAACTTAACCTTTGAACTTCGCTTAACCTTTTTCAGTGTTGAATGGCGGACCGCTCACTGCGCTCTTAACCAGGCTTCCACAGGGCCGGCAATTTGCTGCCGGATGCGCTCGTGCAAGGCGGGCAAATCTTCTTTTTTCATACCTGCGGTCTCGATCGTTTCGTGGAGATGCACGGTGATGGTCGTGGGCCGCAGGATCCAGTCGCCCGTGCGCAAATGGTGGAACGAGCCGACCAGGCTCACGGGCACGATGGGCACGCCGAGCTGTTGGGCCATGCGAATTCCGCCCTGTTCAAAATCTCCCAAATGGCCGTCGCGCGTGCGGCTCGCTTCCGGAAAAATAATCAGGCTGACGCCGGAGTGGATGGCCCCCCGCGTCAGACGCCACAACCTCTTGAGTTCCTTGGGACCGCGCACGTCCGCCACGGGGACGTTGCCGAAGCGCTTCATCAGCCAGCCATAAACAGGAATACGGAAGTGAGATTCCAGCTCCCATCCGCGCACGAGCTGGGGAATGGCGCAATACAGAATGAACGGGTCAAACAGATTGACGTGATTCACCATGAAAAAAGAGGTGCGTTGCGCATCGAAGCCCGGGGAAGTTTCTACCTTCACCTTGGCGCCCGAAAAGAAGGCGATGCGCCGGCAAAGCCCGCGCTGCAGCCAATCGTGCTTCCGCTGATCCAAGATCACCGCGAGCCCGACCAAAACCGGCACGACAATCAGAAAATGCAGCCAGCTCATGCCCCAAAGAAAAATGCTGCGCAGCACCTCCCAGGTCTTCTTCATACGTAGACGTCCATCGCACCCGGCAGAATATCCAGCGTTTTGCAATCCAGCGTGACGATCTCACCGTCGATCATCACGTCCACCGGAGCATCCAAGGCAAATTCCACGTGCTTCACCGCGCGCCGCTCGGCGAGCCGGTGCTCGATATGCGTCCCGTCGTACAGGCGCGGCAGCATTTTCAGGAGGCCGAGGCGGCCGATGGGTCCCCAGCGCACGTATTCGATCAAGCCATCGGTTGGATCGGCGTGCGGCGCAATCATCATGGTGCCACCGGTGTACTTGCTATTGTTGAAGGTCAGGAAGAGGCAGCGGCGCTCGTCCCAACTTTCATCTGCATCGGAGCGCATGCGGAATCCACGCCGTTTCAGTTGCACGACGCGCACGAACACACCGAGGAGATATCCCAAGTGCCCGAAGGGCTTGAAGATGCGGTTGGTCAGCGCGCCGACGTCCGCGGTAAATCCAACGCTCAATAGGTTGAAGGAATAAATTGTTCCTGTGGCGTGGCGCAGGCGAAGCAAATCCACGCGGCGCTTGCGTCCTGTGAGCAGCGCTTCGATGGAGCTGTTAGAACCTTCTTTCGTGAAGTCGCGCAGAAACGAGTTGCCCGTGCCCAGCGGCAGGAATCCCAGCTCAATTCGCTCGGCAAGCGTTGCGCGTCCGAAAATTCCATTGAGGATTTCGTGCGCGGTGCCGTCACCGCCCACGGCGAGAAACCGGCGATAGCCCTGTTCGTAAGCTTCACGCGCCAGTTGGGCGGCATGGCCCGGCCCGGACGAAGCGATCACGTCCACGCGCAAGCCGCCTTCCCGCAGACGCGCGAGGTGCGCCCCGGCAAGCTTCACCGTACGCCCGCGGCCCGCCGCAGGGTTCACAATGGCAAGAAAGCGTTCTCTCACGGTTCTTCCGGTAAGGGGATTCTACCTTTTCCGGGGTTAAAGCGGCAGAACGGCATTGTTCCGGTCCAGTGCGCCCAGGCGTTGTGCCAGAGCCTTACGGATGATTTTCAGCGACGTGGTCAAAGGAAAATCCTCGGGGTAGACGACGATGCCATGTATGCGCTTGTAGTTGATGAGCCGGTTGTTGCGAACGGTGATTTCAGCGCGCAATTCCTCGGTGAAAGCCTGGCCGGGCTCCAGATGGATGACCAAGACCAATTGCTCTCCCACCATTGAGCGCTGCGGCCAGATGAAGTTCGCGGCGAACACGCAGAATTCCTTCACCTTCATCCCTTCAAACGCGTTTTCCACGTCCTCGGCGTAAACGTTTTTCCCTTCTTCGGTCACGATCATGTTTTTCTTGCGGCCAAAAAGCTGCAAGTGGCCGCGGACGTCAAACCGGCCCATGTCGCTGGTCATCAGCCAGCCATCCACAATCGCCTCCGCGGTCATCTGCGGCTCGTTCAGATAGCCAGCCATGACCGTTTTGCTGCGCACGGCCACTTCACCAATGCCATCGGCATCGGGATTGACGACGCGCACTTCCATGCCGGGCAGCGGCTTCCCGACCGTGTCCGCGCGAAAGGGCTTCAGATCATTGACCGTGACCGCGGTTCCTGCTTCGGTCAGGCCATAGCCGTTCGCCACGGGAATACCCAAGTCGTAGAAAAATTGCAGCGTCTGCGGCTCCGTAAAAGCTCCGCCAACGATAATCGCTTCCAGGCGCCCGCCAAAGGCTGCATGGACTTGCTGCAGCAGGCGGCGGCTGATGGGCAAGCGCGGGCGGCCCTTCGTCAAGACGATGTTGATGTTTCGCAACGCGTGGAAGACACGTTTGCGCATCGGCGGCAGTTCGTCGAATCTCGCTTGCAGTCCCTTCTGCAAATTCTTCAGCACCAGCGGCACCAGGCTCACATAGGTGATGTGATACTTCGCAAACGCCTCGCGCACATATTCCGGCCGCAACGTTCGCAGATGCACCACCGCAGCACCGCAGGTGAACGGCCCCAAAAATCCCACCATGAAATCAATGGCGTGGTTCGTCGGCAAAATGCTCAGGTAACGCACGCCGGGCCAGAAGGGATACCAGGCCGTCAAAGACATGCACTGTTCCAGGTAATTTTCGTGCGTCATCATGCAGCCCTTGGGACTTCCCCCCGTGCCGGAGGAATAGACGATGCATGCGAGATCACCGCGCTGGCATGGCACAAAGCCGGGCTCGTCGGTTCCCCTTGCCTCTTCCCAACGCCGTGCTCCGGCCAGATCGGTGTTGGCCGGCGCTTCCGTCACAAATATCGTCTTTACGTTTGCGGCTTCCGCGCGACCCGGCGAGGCGCTCAGTTGCCGCCAGATGCCGTACTCCGTGATCAATACGCTGGCGCCAGAGTGCTTCAGCAACTGCCACTGCTCCTCGGGCTTCAATTTGTAATCGAGCGGCACCAGCGTTCCGCCGTCGTGAAATATCGCGTACGCCGAAATCAGCCATTTGGACTGATTCGTCATGATGATGGAAGCGCGACCGCCGGCAGCGAAGCCCGTGTCCTGCAACGCTTTCGCGAAGGGCAGCGCGCGCGCTTTGAAATCGCGGTACGTCAGGCGTTCTTTCTCTTCACCGCGGTCTGATTCGAACAGACACACCTCAGCCGGAAAAGTTTCCAGAGCCGTTCGCAGCGCTTCGCCAATCGACGCGTATTTGTTCAAATCCAACATGCAGACTGACCGTACTTCCAAAGTGGCAGAGTTCTCCGCGCAGGGAATGCCAAAGGATATAGCGTTGGGTAGCGTGAGTCAAAAACCGCGACTTGAACTCAATCAGACGCCCCACTGCTGTCGTCGATGCTCCTGCGCCAGAATCTTGCACCTACAAGCGCGCCTGTATGCGTTCCGCGAGCGTCTTGAAGTCGCTCACGCCCTGAACTTCGTAGTCCGGCAATTCGATCTTGAAATGATCTTCCAGCCGCGAAAGCAGGTCCAGCGTCTGCAGGCTGTCAATTCCAAGCTTTTTGTAGAAATCATCCTCGGCTCTGAGCGAGCCTTCGGGCAATTTAAACTGCTTCGTCGCCAGGTCCAGAATCTCCCGGGTGGTTTGTTCCAGTGTGCGCATATGGCATCAATTTATCATTCCCGTGGAGAGAAAGAAAACGTGGGGCGCCTATAGCAAAATCTAACCGCGGCGCGAGTTCCCCAAATTGCAGATTACGAGATTCCTTGCGCTAGCCTTCATACTTGCACTCGCCAACGATCTGTTGTCAGGAATTTCGGGAGCGATCCGTTATCGGCAAATGTTTCATCGGGTCGTCGGTTTCGACGAAGCGCCGCAAGCTTTCCATCACCACGGGCCGGTTGAACAAATTGCAGAAAAGATCGATTTCTTTGCACAATTCCTGGTAGGGGATCGGCTTCAGGAATTTTTTGGCCGCCACGCGGGTCTCCGCGTCGAATTTCGTCACCTGCTGGGCCATGGAGCGCGCCACTTGCAGCGCGTAGCCTTCGCCCGCAAGATGCGACACGAGGCCCGCCTGCTGCGCGCTCTCGGCCTTGACGGTCCGGCCGGTGAACAGCAGATCGCGGATAACGCTATTGCCAACGTCACGCCGCAAGCGCGGAATCCCGCCGAATCCGGGGATCAAGCCGAGGCGGAGCTCCGGAAAGCCAAACCGCGCCATTTTGTCCGCCACGATCAAGTCGCACACCAGCGCAAGTTCCAGCCCGCCGCCCATGCACAATCCGTGGACCGCCGCGATGGTAACGAACGGCGCCGCATCCAGCGCGTTCATCACCGCATGAATGCGCTTCAGGAACGCGCGCATGCCCGCCGCACGTTTTTTCGGAGGAAGCGGCAATGCGTTCTGATACAGCTCCTTCAAATTTGCGCCCGCGCAAAAACCGCCGGGGCGCGCGCTGGTGATTACACAAGCGCTGGTGATTGGAGCCAGCCCTCCAAATGCGGCCACGAACTTCTCCAGGTCCGCCAGCATCACCGTGCCAATTTCATTGAGCGGCTCGAAGTCCAGCGTCAATTCGACGATGGCATCGCGCCATTCCCATCGCAGCGCCGCGCCGCGAAACTCTTTCACCGGGCTTCGGCTGGTTCGCCCTTTGTTCATGCGATCCCGCCCGCCGCCGCGGCTTGTTTCCAGTACATCTGCTCAATTTCTTCGCGGAACTTTTCGTTGATGGCATCCCGGCGCAGCTTCCCGTTCGCCGTGAGCAGGCCGTTTTCCGGGGTGAACGCGTCGCGCAAAATCGTGAAGCTGCGCACCTGCCGGTAATGCGGCAATTCCGAATTCACGATGTCCAGCGCGGACTGCACTGCTTTTGCTTCCACGGCGCCGGTAACGAGCGCGCACAAATACCCGCGCCCGTCGCCCACGACCACGATCTGTTGCGCACCCGGCAGGAGCTGCGCGAGCTTCTCTTCGATCGGCTCTGGCGCAATGTTGTGCCCGGAATTCAGAATAATCAGATTCTTGATCCGCCCGCTTATCCGCCAGTTCCCGCGGGAATTCACCTCGCCCTGATCACCAGTGTGAAACCAGCCGTCTTTCAGCACTTTCTCCGTCTCCAGCACGCGGTTCCAGTAGCCCGGGAAAATGTTTGGGCCGCGCACCAGAATTTCGTCGTTCTCTCCGGTGCGCATCTCAATCCCCCGTATGGCTTCCCCTACGCGGCCAGGCTCCGCGGCGATCCGCGGATCGTCCAGGGTGCAAAGGGCGGTGGTCTCCGTGAGGCCGTACCCCTGCAAGACGGGAATGCCGAGCATCGCGAAGAACTGCTGCGTTTCCGGGGCCAGCGGCGCGGAGCCGCATATCAGCGCGCGCAGATGGGGGCCGAAGCGCGCGCGAATCTTTCGGAAAATCAGTTTTCGCCCCAGGAACAGCCAAAGGGCGTCTGAGGCGCGCCGCTGGTTTTCCTGCCCGCGCTCCCAGGCTTCCTGCGTTTTCTGGAAGATTTTCTGAATCGCGGTGTCGCGCTGCGCAATCGCGTCGAGCACGCCCCGGCGCACGCGCTCCAACAGCGTGGGCACATTCAGGAAGTAGTGCGGCGAGGCCACGCGGATTTCATCGGCCAGGCGGTTCAGGTCCGTGGAAAGAGTCAGCGCGCTTTCCCGCGACATGCAGGAAAGAAGAATAATCCACGACCCCGCAAAATTGAACGGCAGATAGTGAAAGACGCGATCCGGCTCCCGGGTGGCGCCCATCAACTGATCCAGGCGCTGCGTGGTGCACGCCAGCATATGGTCCAGATTGCGCACGTTCAGGCAAACGCCTTTCGGTTCGCCGGAGGTGCCCGAAGTGTAGATGATCGTAACGAGATCTTCGTCGCGCAACGGGTTGGGCATGGCGGTGACGCCCTTGCCCGCGGGAACTTTCCAGAGCACCTCGTCGAACGTCACGCGCGCCGGCGCCTGCGGCCACACGGCGGCCACCGCCTCGCCAAGCGCCGCATCACTTGCGATCAGGAGCCGCGGGCCGCAATCCTCCATCATGCCCGCAAGCTCGTTGGCAGCTTGCCGCGGATAGAGCGGCACGACAATCGCGCCTTCCGCCATCAATGCCAAATCGAAAGCGACCCAGCGGATCGAGTTCGGCCCGAGCAACGCGCAACGGTCCCCGGCTTGCACACCCGCCTGCCGCAAATACGCGCGGGCGCGGGCAACAAGATCGAGCAATTCCCTGCCAGAGACGCTGACGAACTTATCGCCTCGGACCTCGCGCAGCACCACGTGTTCCGCTGCCTTTTGCAGCTCTGCAAAAACGTTTTCGAGGAAATTCGTCATGGATGTTCAGCGGCCCGCCGCCAATGCCGCGGGCGTGCGATCGTACGTTTCCACCAGCTTACGCAAATTCTCGTTCAGTGGCGGCAGATTATCTTCCCAGCTCATCACGCCGCACCGCAGCGGAAATTCCGGATAGGTGCGGCGCACTTCATCTTCCATGAAAATGGCCATGCGCGCCATGGCTTTTAGATTGCTCACCACCGTTTTTCCGATGTTTTCGCGGATGGCTTCGGCTTGCGTCACCAGCGATTCCATCACCTGCAGCAACTTGGGCTCGAGATCGGGATCGTCCACGGTAAGGACCAAGTGCTGGTGGCCGCGTTCGCGCATCAGGTTGCGAATGCGCTCATCCATGGTCACGCCCGCGGAAACCACCTGCGCCGGCATGCACGTGACTATTCCGTGATAGCGCGAAGAAACCAGGTAGGTGCACGCGCGCAGGATGGACACCAACTGGAACATGTCGTAATCGTCGGACGTCAGCACCGGCGTGCCGGGAATTTCCTTGGCAATTTCCCGGCAAGCCACCGCGTCCAGGCGTTCCATCGCCACAAGAATCGGGAACACGCGATGCTTCTGCAAAAATGCCTTGGCGGCCTTGGCGTAGCCGGCAACGTAGTGCGCGAATTTGCGATCCACCTCGGCGCCCGATTCGAAGAAATAGACGGTGCGGTACTGGCTGTCCTTGTAGGCGCCGGTGGTCATGCGCGCCAGATATTTCCCGATGGACGCGCGCACCGGCCACACAAAGGGATGGATGGGGCAAAGCGCAAGGATGGGCGTCTTTTCGTCCCAGCCCGCTTCCCGCAAGGCCTGGCGCGCGTATTCCGGCGGATGCGGCTCAAAGGTCCACGCCGTGTCCGCGCCCAATTCGTTCGGCACGCCCAGCCCGCTGAGCAATTGCTGCGATTCCAGGCTGCGGGTGATCACCAGCGATTCCCGGGTGTAGCGCGCGCACATCTGTTTGATCAGGTCGTCCATGTGGCCGGCATCGCCGCCATAGGCCACGGACAATTTGTTTTCCGCCGAGGCTATCCCCAGAGACCCAATCATCATCGTAGTCAACGCATTTGCGAACTTGCTCTTGAACATCGAGCCTTCGCACGCCACCACCCCGTGATTCGCGTGCACTTCGCGGAACAGAAAAGGCGGGTATACGTCCGGCAGGTGCACTTGCCGCGAGCCCTCGAAATATCCCTTGGTGCGGTCAAAGTTTTGCGTCATCACGCTAAACTCGACATTCTCCGCACCCAGCACGTGGCGCACCTGCCGCAGAATCTCCTGCACGCGCACGTCGCTGCCGGTGTTGCGCGTGCCGTTGTAGCCCGCGAACAGGATTTTCAGTTTTTCGCCCGGTGTCCAACGCCTGCCCAGGCCGAACATCCAGCCAAAACGCCGGATCTCGATCAGCGCGCTCACCCATGCCACGAGTAGAAAATCCGTCATTCGCCCGCGCTCCCCGCACTTTTCACTGCCTGGCGGGCGGAATCCCCCGGCCAAGGCTTCTGCGGATACTTGAACTTATTTTCCCTGCTGAATTGCAGCAGCGGATAGGCGTAGCTGGAAAACTTTGCGGGAGCTTCGCCCATTTCCGAAACCACACGAGTATTATCGAACACCGTATTCCAATCCAAGTACGGCCAAAAAACTTTCATCAGCGAAGCGCCGTAACCCACCGCGCCGCGCTTGAACGCCAGCCAATTGACCGTCTTCGAGAACGGGCCTCCCAGCCACGGCTGGTAAGTCGGCTTGCTCCAGCCGCCCTGTTGCGCCAGCGCGTCCGTTAATTCCTTGTAGGTCTGCGAGCCCGTGCCCGACGACAAATGATAAATCCCAAAGCCGGGCTTCTCCATCTGATGAATTTTGACGATGGCCCCACCCACATAGTTCGCGGGCACGATGTCAACCTTGTCGCCGGGGCGCAGTGGCAACACTGGCAATCGCGCAAGCATGGCGAAGGCCTGCACCATGTCGAACTGTGACGTCTCAGGCCGACGGCTGTCGCCCATCACGATCGAGGGCCGGAAAATCGTGTGCGGCACATCCGGCAGAAGCTGGTGCACCATGTGCTCGCAGAATTTCTTGGTGCGCGCGTAAGGGTCGTAATCGGAACGGCTCCAGTCAATGGAAGCGTCTTCCGTGACTACTTCATTTTGCCGCTTTCCCGCCACCGCCACAGTGGACACGTGCGAGTAGCGCCGCAGGCCGTTACGGTTCTGCGCGCGCCGCGCCAGTTGAATCACCTCCAGCGAGCCGCGAAGATTCACGTTCAAGCACTGCTTTTCGGATTTGCGGTTCAGCGAGGCGGCACAATGCAGGATGGAATCCGTGGAATCCACCAGTTCGTGGTATTCCTCATCGCTCAAGCTGAATCGTTCGCTGGTCAAATCGCCACGGAAGATGCGCACGCGCGATTCGAGATACTCGAGGAATTCGGGAAACGCGAAGTGCAGTTGCAGCGATTGCCACAGGCGTTCGCGGGCTTTCTGCTCCGACTTCGCGCGCACCAGCAGGTTCAGGCGGTCCGGGTGCCCCGTGAAGAGTCCCGCCACCAGGTAGCTGCCGAGATATCCCGTCGAGCCCGTCAGGAAAATGGCCATATGAGGATCGCGTTGCGGCTTAGCGCGTCGCCGCCGATGCTCCCGTGGAAACCGCGGGCCAATCGAGCAAACGCGGCTCGCGCGCTTCCAGCGGCCGCCCTTCCATCAAGGGATAGCACCACCGCCGCAGCGCCGGTATGTGAATGTTAATCCAGTAGTCCCACCAGTCAATCGTTTCCGGTGAAAAGTCGAACATCTCTTTCTCTTCGGGCGGAAGCGCCGCTGAGAGCAGCCGGGCATTTTCGCACTCGAAGACATGCTCGTTGTGCAGAATGAACGGTTCGTAGAGTTGAATGAGCTTTTCGGCGCGCCCCAGGTCGCGCTCGGTCTTGGCCAGCGGCGGCTTGCCCAGGTGCAGGATCTCCGCGACCTTGTTGATCCGAGAGACCACCGCCTTCTGCATGGGAATGGACATGCGCTCGTAGCGCAACTTGGATACGGGAATGGTTTCCATCTTCACCTTCAGCCAGTGATCGATGCCGGGCTGCGATTTGTAGTGCTTGCGGTGCGCGAGCCCGGTTAATTCGATGGAGCGGCCCATGTTCACGGGATTGATTCCCGAAGTCGCCAGTTGGTAGAGCCGCGCATTTTTCCGCAGCACCAGCGCCGCCGCGATCAGCGTCATCCCGCGCGTCACCATGTCCACGGGAATCACGTCCAGACATTTTCTGGCGTTCGAGGGGAGCTGCCGGAAGTTCGTGCCCAGCAAGTACGACAGCGGTCCGGAAGTATTGATCCCCTCATTCCAACCGGTGAAGGGCGTGCGCGTGGAACTTTCCACGATCGAGGGCCGCACAATGGCAATGGCCAGATCGCGGCCACGCTGCGCCAGCAACGATTCGCCGAGGCTTTTGGTGAACGTGTAGGTGTTCGGCCAGCCCAAGTGTGCTGCGCGCTTCATCGCCGCGCGCACGAGATGGTTGCGTACCCAGCGCGCCCGGTTTCGTTTCAGCACGCCGTCGAGCTCTGCGGCCGCTACTTTGTTGGGGTCGCCGCTGCGGCCCAGCGCCTGCCGGCGCAACGCCTTCTCCAGTTCCAAGCTTTCCGCGCGTTCTTCAACCCTTTTCACCAGTTCGCGCAGCGAGGCAATCTCCCGCTCGGCATCAAAATCAGGGTGATTCGCCGGGTTGTAATTCTCGCGCAGCTCTTCGCCCACGCGTCCATCTCTCATGCCCACGACGTAGCACGTGGAAAGGTGTATCAGCCCGGCATGATCGCAATGGCGGAGAAACTCCAGAATGTTATTCGCGGAGTCGACGTTCGAGGAGAGCGCATCGCGCAAGTCGGGATTGAAATCGGTGAGGCCCGCGCTGTTCGCAATGACGTCCACCGATTGCTGCAGCCGCGTCTGCGTTTCCGCGTCAAGCCCCAGGCCTGGCTGGCTCGCATCGCCTTCCACCACTTCCACTTTGTCATGCAGGAATGCCGCCAGGCCGCCTCCATGCCGGTCCTGCAGGGTGTCGAAGGTGGGCGACTCCTCCACAATTTTCTCGAACCGGCGTTGCGCGGAGGTAGTGCGGCTACGCCGGATGAGCAGCGTGATTTTGCGTATGCTGGGGATTTTTTCCAGCAGGTCCACCAGCCAGACTTTGCCGATGAAGCCGGTCACACCGATCAGCAGGATGTGTTTCCCGGCCAGGGTCTCGCGCACGTTGAGCCGGTCGACGCGTGGCGTATCGCTGAACAGTTCCACCGGCCGCCCTGCGGGAGGCTGTGGACGCGCGACGGGCTGCACGGTCGTTTCCAACAGCTCGGGCGTTTTCTTCCAATCCAGTTGCGAGAGCAGCTTGTCTTTACGGAGGCGCCCGTCCGCCGAACCGCTGGCCAGCCATGCAAACGGGCCGCGCGGCCGGATCACCGGCTCGCGCAAACGCCCGGTGGCCACGCCGTCGCGGAATTCCAGCCGGTTGGCGATGAAGCCTTGCACACTGAAATACTCCGCCATAGGCCGCAGAATATGTTCCAGGAGCTGCCCGACCAGCACGACGCGCTCGCCGCCGCGCACAGCATCCACCAGCTTTTGCACGGCTTCCTGCCGCATCGCCGGCTTCAGCACATATTGGAAATACTCCTCGCCCAGAAGATCCAGGCGGTCGCGCGTGATTCCCCGCAGCACACTGTGGAGAAACCGCGTGGAGAGCGTGCGGCTGGAGAGATAAGCCGGCGGCCGCAGTAACGCCACAGCCGCCATGCCGCTGCGGCGAATCCAGCGATCCAGGTAACTTTGACTGTTCCAGTTGAAGAAGCCGACGCTGCGCAGTGCGCTGATTTCGAAGAGCGAGCCTTCCACGCGCCAGTAGCTCACCTCGCGCACACGCCCGGCTGCATTGCCATTCGGGTTGGGAGAATGATCCAGCATCTTTTTTCTACAAGCCATCTCATAAATGCTTCTTAGGGGGTCGGAGCTTCAGCTCCGACATCAATTGCCTGACTACCATTGGGCTCTGTAGCCCTGGGCTTCAGCCCAGGGCGCGAAGCGCCCCTGAGGAAACACTTCCCTCCCCGCGGAACCCATTTATGAGACAAGTTCTAGAGACTCGAGCGTTTGGGAACTGAGGCGTTCTGCAATTCTGGGCAATTCCGCTCGCCTTTGCTGCCGCGCGAGGTTCTGCTCCGGAATTGTGGCCCGGCCGCCTCCCGATTGTTCAGGGCCCCCAAACACGCGCGTCCAGACCGCTTGGAGTCATCAAAATTAGCACCCCCACGCGCTTCCCGCAACCCGTTGGCGCAGCCCCACGCGCTCTCCGGCGCTACGTCGCTTCACGTTAGCGCACATTTGTCGTCCCAGTGCTCCACTTGTCCGATTAGCGTTAACCAGGGACTTGTGGGTTGCGGAGGGACGGTTGCGATAATTTGCCAGATGCCGATGGCTCGCGAAGCAAGCGATTCTTCCGCTGTGGTAACCGATTTGGCAATCCGCTCCGGGTACCGTCGTGACATACCTTCAGTCGTCGGAGTAATCTGAACCTGTAACAGCGGCCGTTTTATGGACAAATCACCCTCCGTGCCAGTATTGCTCTGCATTCTGCTGCTTGAAGTGGTTGTTTGCGCCCAGACGTTACCAGTCAAACCTAGCGATAAACTCTATCTGGGTTTTCTTGATGATGCTCGCGAGGAAATGGTCAATTGGAAACCAGGCGTCGCTGGGCAGCGGGTCATCCGGCCCTCTTTTGAGAAAACCCTCTCGGGATGGAAACTGATAGACCCATCGTCTTTACCCCCACGCATGAAATGGACCATCGCTTTCGACGGCAGAAACCTTGGGCAAGTGGAGAGCCAGGCCGACCCGAATGGAGGCCTAACACCATTTCAGACAATTTTGACTTCTGTCGCTGCTGTTCCGAGCGTTGGGTCACCGTCCGAGCAGTTTGCAGGGATCTTGGCGAACCCTACAATCAAGGTTCGCCGCCCCCTGGTAACAGTCTCAAAGCCTTACTTTCGGGACCCCGACGGTTGGAAGCGCACGAAGCTGGACGGTGAGACTGCAGCGTCAGTCCGCAAAGCATTTCGCCGCGAGTTTCCTCACGTTGACCGCTGTAAAGAAGAACAAATCGCGGAAAAGAACTGGAAGTTTCCAGACTCGGCCTTAACCTTCCCTGTCGCATACGCCTCTAACAAACATTCCTTTCTAGTCGAGGCTAGTCTGAACGCGGGGGAATGCGGATACGTTGATGACCCCAACGACCCACTCTCCGGCCCTTGGTTTTTCGTATCGCCGGAAGGTGCGGTTCGGAGAATAGGCTCCTTTATGGAGCTCCTTGACGCTGGTGACTATGACAACGACGGTCATTCAGAGGTGGTCTTCTTTCTGAGCCAAGGCGAAAATACGGACGGCTTTGTGTTGTTCGACGCGACCTTCGGAAAACCGGTGACCTTCACTTGGCACTACCACTGATTCTATGGGTCACTGCTCACCCTGACACGCAATCCCAAGAAACTCCACTTGCCTTACCGGGAACTGGCCTACATACCAATTGTGTTCGGCAGGAAGAGAGATTGTCTTGAGCCGTAGGGAATCGGGAGTGCGGAGAAATCAGCCTCAGACGCCCCAACCGTACTTTTCGGCGTGCTCGAAGGTGCGCTGCATTTCTTGGTGCAGAACTTCCAGGAACCCGGAGGTGCCCACCGTCTTCGTACCGGGTTCGCTGATGTCCGTAGTGCGATAGCCGCCGCCCAGGACGCGCACCAGCGATTGTTCCACCCAGTCGGCTTCCAGCCCAAGGCCAAACGTATCGCGCAGCATCATCGTGGCGCTCAAAATCGAGCCGATGGGATTGGCACAGTCTTTCCCGGCAAGTGTCGGCGCGGAGCCGTGAATGGGCTCGAAGAGCGGCGCGCTGCTTCCAAAACTGGCCGAAGGAATCAGGCCGATGGAGCCGACCAGCGCCGCCGCCGCGTCGCTCAAAATATCGCCAAACATGTTGGAGCTGAGCATCACGTCGAATTGCGTGGGGCGCAGCGTAAGTTGCATCGCGGCATTGTCCACGTACATGTGCTCAAGCTTCACGTCCGGGTACACCGTGCTCATCGCGGTGACGGTGCGGCGCCAGAGCTGCGAACTCGTCAGGACGTTGGCCTTGTCCACGGAACACAGCCGCCGCGACCGCGCTTCCGCCCGTTTGTAGGCAAACACCGCGATGCGCTCGATTTCCGGCGTGGAGTAGGACTCCGTGTCAAAGGCGCGCTCGACGCCGTTCTCGTTCACATTGCCCCGCTCGCCGAAGTACATCCCTCCGGCCAGTTCGCGCACAATTTCGATGTCCAGATCGCCCAGGCGCTCCGGGCGCAGGGGCGAAATCCCGCGCAACGGCTCGAGCACTTTCACCGGCCGGAGATTCACGTACAGCCCAAGCCCTTTCCGCAAACCGAGCAAGCCCGTTTCGGGCCGCTTCCCCACCGCCAGCGCATCCCACTTCGGGCCGCCCACCGCGCCCAAAAACACCGCATCGGCTTTGTGGCAAGCGTCCAGAGTTTCATTGGGCAACGGGCTCCCGGTCTTGTCGATAGCCGCGCCGCCAATCGGGAGCTCAATCGTTTCAAATTGATGCTGGAATTCCCGCGCGCATTCCTGGAGCACATTGGCGGCCGCGCGCGTCACTTCCGGGCCGATACCATCACCCGGCAGAAGCACAATCTTCTTCTTCAATTTCATCGTGGGGTCCCCGTCCTAACAGATTGCTGAAAAAGCCTTTCTTCAGGGGCTAAAGCCCATTGGTAGCTGGAGCATTACGCCGGGGCTGAAGCCCCGGCCTCCTAAAGAGGGCCTCCTAAAGAGAAGGACTTTTTCCGTAGCCTGCTAAAGACTGTAGCGCGGGTCAGACCGCGGGTGCGGCTTCGCTGGCCATAGGCACGGCTTTGCGGCGCATCACTTCATGGGCGATGGTCATCAGGTCGCGCGCGCGCACCTGCTTGGACGCATCGGCTAGCGTGGTTACGCGGCGGTAGCACTCGGCGAGTTCGGCGTCGTTCGGGTCGTAGCCGAGTTCCGTGAGCGAAATCCGCAGCGCATGGCGACCGGAGTGCTTGCCGAGCACCAGCGAACGCGATGGCACGCCCACGGCCTCCGGCGAAATAATCTCGTAGGTCAGCGGGTTCTTGATGATGCCGTCCTGGTGAATGCCGGCTTCATGCGCGAACGCGTTTGCGCCCACCACGGCTTTATTGGGAGCCACCTGCGCCCCGGTAATCTGCGTCAACAGGCGGCTGGACTTGTACAGCTCGTCCAGCTTGAGTTTCGTGGCCAGGCCAAAACTTTCCTTGCGCACCGCCAGCGCAACAGCGACTTCTTCCAGTGCGGCGTTGCCCGCGCGTTCGCCAATGCCGTTTACCGTACACTCAATCTGGCGCACACCGGCGCGGACCGCCGCCAGCGAGTTCGCCACCGCCAGGCCCAGGTCATCATGGCAATGCGCGCTGAAGATAATGTGATCCGGATCGCCCAGGTGCGCGCGCACCTTCAGGAACATATCTGCATACTCTTCCGGCACGGCGTAGCCCACGGTGTCCGGCAGATTCAAAATCGTGGCGCCCGCATCCATGGCAACCTGGCAGGCCTTGCAAAGAAAATCAACTTCCGTTCGCCCGGCGTCTTCAGCGGAAAACTCCACTTCCGGAACGAAATTCCGCGCCAGCTTGACCATTGACCCGATGGCTTCCAGCGCCTGCTCCCGCGTCATGTGCAGCTTGGCCTGCAAGTGCAGGTCGGAGGTGGCCAGGAACACATGCATGCGCGGGTATTTCGCCGGCTTCAACGCTTCCGCAGCAGCAAGGATGTCGTCCTTGCGAGCCCGCGCCAATGCTGCAATCGGCACTTCGCGAACTTCCTTGGCCACAGCCAGCACGGCTTCCAGGTCGCCCTTCGAAGCGATCGGAAAGCCGGCCTCGATGATGTCCACGCCCAGCGCAGCGAGCTGGTGCGCCATGCGGATCTTCTCTTCCGTGTTCATGGAGAAGCCGGGCGACTGTTCACCGTCGCGGAGGGTCGTATCGAAAATGCGGACGTGGCTCATGGGTACCCCCAAAGCTGGAATTCCAGTAACGCACGTTGGGTAGGCTTTAGTCCAATTTATCTTGATTCTATAATTCATAATTCTACCTTATACTAGGGAAAGACGGGACCGGGGAGGCGGCAGTCTCCACCGCCGGCCCCAGCGCAGCGGAAAACCCCCTGTGCGCTCCCGAAAAGGGGCACTATCGCTATGGATCTAGGCGAATTGCAGGTTTTTCTCACCGTTGCCAAGGAAGGCAGTTTCTCTCGCGCCGCCGAACGGCTTTACCGCACGCAGCCCGCCGTCAGTCTGGCCATCCGCAAGCTGGAGGATTCCCTGGGCCAGCCGCTGTTTGTCCGCGGCGCCCGCCCCGTGCGCCTGACCGATGCCGGCACACTCTTGCGCGAATATGCCGAACGTTTGATCAACCTGCGCGACGAGGTGAAGAAGAGCCTTATGGAGCTGGAGGGACTCAAGCGTGGCGAGCTTGCCCTGGGCGTCAATGAAAGCTCCATCCACGCGTTGCTGCCCGCGCTGGCGCAATTCCGCGAAGCGCATCCGGGCGTGCAGGTGCGCGTGCATCGCATGTTCTCGCGCGATATCCCGCACGAGGTGGTCAATTACCGTCTGGACCTGGGCGCCGTTTCGTTTGTACCGCGCGAAACGCAATTGCAGGCCACGGAGATCTTGAAGGATGAGTTGACGCTGGTGGTGCCGCCCAAGCACGTGCTGGCCAAAAAGCGCGAAGTGGAGATCGAAGAGCTGGGCAAGGAATCTTTCATCGCGCACATCGTGGATTCGCCGTTCCGCCGCAAAGTGATTGAGCTGTTTGCGCGGCATCGCACACCGCTGAACATGCCCATCGAAATGCCTACCATCGAAAGCATCAAGCGCTTCGTCCAGATGGGTATGGGTGTGGCCATCGTGCCGCGCATGTGCGTAACCTGGGAGGTCGAGCACGGCTGGCTGAAAGAACTGAAACTCCGCCAACTGAATATTCCGCGGCATCTCTACATCATCTCGCGGCGCGGCGCGCGGCTTCCGCATGCGGCCACGGAGTTCATGCGCATCCTGAAATCAGAATAGGCGCCCCAGCGGGTGTGTTGCGTAAACACTCGCTCTTTGGCAGCGTTCTCGATTATCCTATTAGCTGCCGCAGAGCTTTCAGCGGCGTCCTATGATCAGCGGATTGGCCATTCTCGTTATCGGGTTCTTTCTGGGCATGCGTCATGCCACGGACCCGGATCACGTGATCGCGGTGTCCACCATCGTGACCCGCGAGCGTTCCCTTTCCAAGGCAGCGCTGATCGGCGCACTGTGGGGCATAGGTCACACGCTGACTATTCTGGTGGTCGGCGCCGCAATCATTCTGTTCAATCTGGTAATTCCGCCGCGTGTCGGACTGACCATGGAATTGGCGGTCGGCCTGATGCTGGTTCTCCTCGGCGTGATGAACCTCGCGGGTGTCACCAAATGGCTCAGCGAGAAATTCTCGCCCGCGCATCCTCACGTTACGGGGGAGCACGCGCACATCCATGAACATGGTTCTCACCTGCATTACCATTGGCATGAGCACGCCCCAGCCAAGGAACACCACGGCGACTCGCTGGAGGCGCCGCACTGGTTGAGCAGCCCGTTCGCCAAACTGGGAGTATTCCATTCCTTGCGGCCCCTGCTGATCGGGATTGTGCACGGCCTTGCGGGCTCCGCCGCCGTGGCCCTGCTCGTTCTCACCACGATTCACGACCCGCGCTGGGGCGTCCTCTATCTTTTGATCTTCGGAGTCGGCACGATCGGCGGGATGATCTTGATTACGGCTGCGATTTCCTTGCCGTTCACTTACGCGGGTTCGCGGTTTGCCTGGATGACTCGTGGACTGGTGACAGCTTCCGGTGTGCTGAGCCTGGGCTTCGGCCTGTTCATTTCCTATCAAATCGGGTTCGTCGATGGATTATTCACCAGCCATCCGAACTGGTCGCCACACTGAAACATCTGCGTTTCCTCTGATGACCTTTTCGGCCGGGAAAGCTCTCCTGCCCTTTTGCGGTGACTTTCAGAGAGCTACGATCTACCCGCAGAGGCTTGTTCGACAGTCGTCGCAATCGGCAGTAGCTTCTGCAATCCCGCCACGGTAACCACCGCCGTCGCTTGGGGCGTCAGGGCTGCCAGCGCAAACGATTTCCCTTGATTCTGCCAGCTCACAAACAGCGAAACCAGCGCGCCCACTCCCGCGGAATCCAGGAAATTTACCCCGCTCATGTCCAGAACCACGCTCCTTGCGCTCTCCTGGCGCATCTGCGGGATAAAGCCCGCGACCGTCTCCAGGCTTAGCTTCCCTTTAAGTTGGTACACCGTGACGTTATCGGCACTTCTAGCAGTCTTTTCAACATCAAGCGTGAATGGTGGCATAAGCAGAAGACAGTAGCCGAAACAGGCGGAATTGCACATTAACAGTTATTAACAATTGGGACGAGTGAGGCGCGTGAGGGGCCTGTTCCATTTTGGAACAGGTCTTCCCTTTCTTTGACGTGGCTCTTTGCGCAATCCAGGTTGACGACCTAACCACATCACGTTACCGTCATAGCGGTTCCCTCTCAGGCCCAATCATTATCTTTGTTCAGGAGTAGCACGCTATGAAAGCGTTCTTCTACCTCTTCTGGCAATTTCCTTTCCCGAAGTGCACCCTGCTAGTGCTCCTACTCGGCATGGCGAGTCTGGGCCTGTGCCAAACACCGCAGCAACACGTGTACGCCACGGGGACTGGCACGAGCAATCCAAATGCGGCGGTCATTTCGGGGTTCGACAAGAACTCTCTTTCGGGTACTCTTGCCGCAATTCCTTCCAGCCCCTTTCCCGTGCACAATGCTGCACCCATGGCAGTCGATGGACAGGGAAAGTTTCTGTTTGTCGCCGGCCCCACGAGCATCGCCATGTATGCGATCGATCCGGCCAGTGGCGCGCTGACGAAAGTTCCGCGCTCTCCCATTCCCTATATTCCCATTCCCGGTTCCGTGCAGGCTCCGTCCAATCCACTCTCGATCGCCACCGAGCCCACGGGGAAATTTGTGTATGTTGGTTTTCAGAATGGTGATTTCTCGGGGAATCCGAATGGCAACAGTTCCATCACCCCCTACGTGATTGATACTTCCAATGCCGGCCTGGGCCCGACGCTCGATCTCGGTCCCCAGTGGTCGCTTGAATTCAACGCTCAGCCGACAAACCTTTTCGTCGAACCCAGTGGGCGGCATCTGTACGCCGCGCTGGGTCCGTACAACGACAATCTCTATGCGGGATTTGACGTCTACGATATCGATGGGAATACGGGCGAACTCTACAATCTGAGGGAGGTAGATTCGGTCGGGCCCTCGCAAGTCAGCGCGATGGATCCGAAGGGGCGTTTTTTGTTTCAGGCTTATGGCGAATACAATAGCTGGCTGTCTTCCTTTCAGCTATCGCCGGCCGATGGCTCCATCACGGCAACTACTTCGATCTTTGTCGATTATACGATGGTGCATGCCATGGCCATGGATCCCAGTGGGAGTTTTCTTTATGTCAACGTAGGTGGAGCGCCGCCGAGCTTCAACACCTACTCCATTGATCAGACGACCGGGGCGCTGACGCAACTGAGTAGTTCCACACAAATCGCGTATCCCTTTGGACTTTGGACCGTGGCTGACCCGCAAGGCGCTTATCTCTACACATTGCTCCATGGTTCCGTGCACGGTTTCCAGGCGGATTCAACCAGCGGCACAATCACCGAACTCTCGGGCTCACCCTTCACCGACGGTTCATCGAACTACTATGAGTCCGGACTTTACATCACCAACACCAACCCTCAGGCTTCCTCTGGCCCCTACTTGGAGATAGCGGGTGGGGGACCCTTTCCGCAAACCCCTGTCGGAACAACCTCGCCTGAGACCATTACGGTTAGCCTAAGCAACATTGGCGACGTCACGATGACCCTCAGCTCTCTGGTGATCACCGGCGATTCCACGCACAGTTTTTCGGAAACAAACAATTGCCCGAGTGCGCTTGTCCCACAAGCTTCCTGCCAAGCCACGCTCTTTTTCACCCCGGCAGTCACCGGCGTGCTTCAGGCAACGCTGCAGATCACAGACAACGCTCCCGGCAGCCCGCAATCCGTATCCATTTCCGGGGTTGGCACGAGCAGTACGACCCAGCCGCAGGTCTCTTTGTCCTCCAGCAGCCTGGGCTTTGGCAGCCAGACGCAGGGTACTTCGGGTACTCCGCAAGTGGTCACGCTGACCAACTCGGGTAACGCGACACTTCATGTTTCAACGGTTACCTTGACCGGCTCCTTCCCGAGGGACTGGAGTGAGACCCAGACCTGCACCGCCGCCGCGATTGCTCCCCAAGGCACATGCACGATTTCTGTCACCTTCTCCCCCAGCGACAACGGCGTTCTCAGCGCCTTTCTCAATCTCGCCGATGACGCGCCAAATTCTCCTCAGACCATTAATCTTTACGGTAACGCGCCTCCCGCTGTGCTGCTGAACGCCTCCGCAAATGGAGGCTCGACCGTTGCCACCGTTCCCGCCGGGCAGACCGCCACTTACAATTTGCAGGCCATGCCTGGTCCTAATTTCACGGGGACAATCACCTTCACGTGTTCGGGAGTTCCCTTTGGCGCGCAATGCACGGTTCCCACCAGCGTGGCGGTGGCCAACGGCGCAGCGACTCCGTTCACGGTTTCGATCGCAACGTTGTCTCCTGCGCAGGCGGCGGTGTTTCCGGGGCTGGCACGGCAATCTTCCGGTAGTCTGCACCCTCAACCGGGCTTTTCGCTGGCGTTCTTGGCCGCGTTGCTGCTGTTCGCACTGACGTTGCGCACAAGAACTAAGTTGCAGGCACCGCCGCGGTGGCTGGCCCCTACCGCTGTCGCTCTGTTGATGACCGCGCTGGTGTTTTCAGGGATTGGATGCGGCAGCGCCGGCTCCTCGCAGTCGGTAAGCCCGCCGCCACCGCAGAGCGCCGCAACGCCTGTGATTAGCCCCGCGAGCGGAACGTTTACCGCAGCGCAGTCCGTAACGCTCACAGACGCCACTGCTGGCGCATCCATCCACTACACCACGGACGGCTCGACCCCCGCGGCTTCATCTCCAACTTACCAGGCGGCGATTCCCTTGAGTTCGTTAACCACCGTCCAGGCGATGGCGATCGCGCCCAACTATGCGAATAGTGCTGTCGCCAGTGCCACCTTCAAGTTTCAGACTCCGTCCGGGACCATCACCCTTACGCCGACAGCTACGCCCAGCGGCACCAGCAAGCAGCTCTCGTTGACTCCGATTCTGTTGACTCTGAATGTGCAGTGACACGCGCTCGTGGATGCGAGCCGCCGCCGAAATGCAGGTGAGAAACGCTCAGGGCGCGTAGGTGACGCGATAGACCACGCCTGCTCCATCGTCGCTGACCAGCAACGCTCCATCGGGAGCCACGGCCACGCCCACGGGGCGGCCATTCACGTTTCTGCCGCTGGGATCTGGCACCAGCCCCGTCAGAAACGGCACGGGATCTGCCGAAGCCTTGCCATCTTTGAACGCCACAAAGGCCACCTGATAGCCCGCGCGCGAAGCGCGATTCCACGAGCCATGCTCCGCCACGAACGCTCCGCCACGGTACGATTCCGGAAACTGCTTGCCGGTATAGAAGGCAAACTGCAATGGCGCCACGTGCGCTCCCAGCAACACATCGGGGATGATGGCCCTGGCGACGAGCTCGGGTTTCTGCGGCTGCACGCGTGGATCGACGTTGCCTCCAATATAGCTGTAGGGCCAGCCGTAGAAGCCGCCGTCTTTTATCGAGGTGAAGTAATCGGGCGGCAGATCATCGCCCAGCTCATCCCGTTCGTTCACGCTGACCCATACCTCGCCGGTCAGCGGTTCGACCGCCAGGCCGACCGCATTGCGCAAGCCGCTGGCGAAAATGCGCGAGTTCTTCCCGTCCGGATCGCAAACCAGAACCGCGGCACGCCGCTGGTCCTTCTCGAAGTCGATGTTGGAGGAGGAACCCACGCTCACGTAAAGCCTATTGCCGTCGTTGCTGAACGCCAGCGTGCGCGTGAAGTGGCCTCCACCCGGCGGCAGGTCGAGAACGTGTTCGGCATCCCCCAGCCTTTTGGAAGTCTTTCCGTCGTAGCGAAAACGCACCACCTCGCCGTTGTTGCCCACGTAAACATAGTCTCCGCGGAAAGTGATCCCAAAAGGCCGGTTCAATCCTTGGGCGAAATCCTCCCGCTGCTGTGCCCCGCCTGTGTGCTGGGGATCGCGAAGAATGACGACCTTGCCCGCACCCGTATCGGCAAGAAAAATATCGCCATTGGGGGCAACGGTCAGGAACCGGGGCTGCTTGAAATCTTTAGCGAAAATATTGATATGGAATCCGGAAGGCACGCTCGGCAGAAAGCCCGCCGGCGGCTTGCTTTCGGAAGGACCGTTGCCCGCCGATTTTGTCGTAAAGGGCGCAGGCAATTGCGGCTTCTTTCCGTAGGTCACTTGAGCGCTGGCGGGGCTCGCGGCGAGTACGGCGGTGCAACAAGCGATGGTGAGAAAGATCGGCGTGCGCATCGTTCATTCCTCCAGGTCTGTTGTTTATCGGGCACCAGGTAAGATGCCAAAGGTAAGCCACAGGTTCCATGGAGAATCCCCAGGGAGCATCAAGGAAGAGCGCGGACGTGAATCCCCAAAATGTTTTCCTGCATCCAAGAAATCAGAATGCCGCTTGGACGCACAGACCGCCTCTGGGGTTAGAGAAATGAAGCCTGGCCACGGATTCTGCATCGCCACGATCGCTTTCGCAGAAGTATTGACCTGCCTTTCCGCTGCACCCGGCGCAATCGCAGCGCGCACGAACGCGTCTTTTCCAAAACCCGCCGTGGATGAACCAATCGCCACCGCGAGAAGTCAGGAAGTGGCTGTTCTTTCCGGAGGCTGCTTTTGGGGCGTGCAGGCTGTCTATCAGCATACGAGGGGAGTCATCTCCGCGACCTCGGGCTACTCCGGCGGTGAAGCGGAAACCGCGCACTACGAAATGGTGGGCGGTGGAAGCACAGGACACGCGGAGAGCGTCAAGGTGGTTTTCGATCCTTCGCAGATCACCTACGGCCAGGTGCTGATGATTTTCTTTTCCGTGGTGCACAATCCTACGGAGCTGGACAAGCAGGGTCCCGATTGGGGGCCACAATACCGCTCCGCCGTGTTTTTTTCCAGCGATGAACAGAAGCGGATTGCCCAGGCGTACATCGCGCAGTTGGGCGCCGCGAAGGTCTACCCGCAGAAGATCGTGACCCAGGTCGTTGAGTTAAAGGCGTTCTACCCCGCGGAAGGCTATCACCAGGACTACTTGAAACATCACCTGGATAGCCCCTACATCCGCATCAACGATCTGCCAAAAATTGCCGGCCTGAAGAAGCAGTTTCCGCAACTCTACCGGGAATACTGAAAGCTTCCGCTTGACGGCTTTAAGATTGAGCCGGGCGGTTTGCGACGTTTTTTCTCCATCGAAGTTCCTGCTTGACTTGCTCGCCGCAGGAGCGTATTCAGGGTTTCCACGCGCAGCGCTCCCTGCTGTGTTTCTGCCCGTTGCTTTTACCTCCTGCGCGTTCATCTCACATTCTCTAAGGAGGAACTATGTGCGCAGTCAAGGCAATTCCAGACGGGTACCATTCCATCACGCCATCCATCGTGTGCAAAGATGCCGCCCGCGCGATTGACTTCTACAAGGGGGTCTTTCAAGCCAAGGAACTGGGCCGCATGACGGGGCCGGGCGGCAGCATTGGACACGCCGAGTTGCAGATCGGCGATTCGCGGCTGATGTTGAGTGACGAATTCCCCGGCATGGCCAATGCGCCGGACCCCAGTGGCCCGCAATCGGCTTACCTCTTCATTTACACCGACAATGTGGATGAGCTGTATGACCGTGCGGTGAAGGCCGGGTGCAAAGTGGAGATGCCGCTCCAAAAGCAATTTTGGGGTGACCGCTATGCCAAAGTCCGCGACCCGTTCGGCCACCAATGGGGATTCGGCCAACATGTGGAAGACGTCACGCCAGAGGAGATGAAGCGGCGTTCGGAAGCTTGGATGGCGCAGATGAGCAAGGCAGCGAGCGGCGATTGATCCGGTATCCCTGACAGCATCCTGTTTCGAATGTGGCCCTGCTTCTCCCCGGACAGGGCCACTTTTTTTGGTTCGGAGCTGCGGCCGATTTCAGCTGGCCGAGAGTCGAGCGACCCTCACAACGGCTCCGTACTAGGACTACGACCATTAGTACACGTAAACCTATGTAAAGTTGAGTGTTAGGAACGATATGGGCGGTAGTGTGCAAGAAAAGTTCTACATTTTCTTAATAGGCTCCTTTCAATCAAAATAAAGTGCTTCTTTTCTGTAAGTTGAAAAAGTGGTTTCTGGCACTTTACATGCACTGTTCTTAGCTAGGGTACCGCAGCCCTATATGGACTCAAGGGGAAATGGTGTATCTCGAGGAGCAATGAGAGTGCTTTTGCGCGGTACCGTTTCATTCGTTCAATTGCACCTCTTCTTATCCCAAGTCCCTGAGATCCCAAGGGAAGGCAGACAAATATGAAGAAGTTAGTGCTAGCACTAATCTTGCTAGTTGGCACATCGGCCTACGCCGACACTTTGACCTTTACCGGGTCAACAGCAAACGGTGAATACGGGCCGTACAGCATGCAACTGAATGGCGGTCCAGTGACGCCGATGATCTGCTTCTCGGACAACAACTGGATCACTAGTCAAGAGAGTTGGAGCGTCCAGGCGTATAACATCAGCACGATCACTTCGCTGCTGAACAGCAAATTCTCCGGGAACGCGACGACATACAACGAACTCGGCTGGCTGGCGGACCAGTTGTTCGCCAATGCGGGCACTTCCCAGGCCGCCACAGACCTGCAACTCGCCATCTGGTCGGTTTTCGACCCCAGCTCTCCTTTCGGAACCACAGCCGGCTCCATCCAGGACCTCAAGAACGCATCCATCGCTGTTAACGGGGTTTATGTCAATGGGGTCCTTGTTGGCGGGGGCTATGTGGCCACAGACGTGTTGTTCTACATTCCCACCGGTGACTTCCCGGCAGATAAGTACCCCTATGGGATGCCGCAACCCTTCATCAGTCGCGTGCCAGAGCCATCCAGCTTGGCACTGCTCGTTTCTGGCATGCTCGCCCTGATGCTGGTGGTGATTCGCCGCGGCCGAGCTTAGCAGTACAGCTATCCCCAATACCCTCTTTCCCCAGAAACGCCCTCCGGCATCCCCGGAGGGCGTTTCCTTTTGTGCCCGGCACCGTACCGCCGCATTCTGTCGCTGAGGTCATTTCAGAAGCCGACACGCGGCCAATCCTCTGGGCATTCTCCCGGCAGGAGTAAAGGGCACGCAGGGCTCGCGCCAGTAATGCTTATCGTGATTCGAGCGGCCAGAGCCACGCGGCGCCGCGAACACCGCTGGCATCGCCGTGTTTGGCCACCAGCACCGGCGTATCGGCTTCCCTCCCGAACACGTAATTCTTCAATCGCTGCGGCACATTCCGGTACAGCCGCGGCACCTGCGATACGCCCCCGCCAAGGACAATCACGTCGGGGTCCAGGATGTTCACCAATTGAGAGAGGCTGCGCGTCAGGCGATCCTCGTAGCGCTCCAGGCTGGCCACCGCCGCCGCTTCTCCGGCCTCGCAGCGCGTGATGATCTCTTTTCCCTTCAAACGCGTTTTGGTGGCGCGTTCATAGTCGTCTTCCAGGCCGGTGCCGGAAATCCACGTCTCGATGCAGCCACGAAGGCCGCAGTAGCAGGCAGGTCCCGGGAATTCGTCGGGGTGCATCCAGGGTAGTACGGTATGACCCCATTCCCCGGCTACGCCGTTGCGTCCATCATGCACGCGGCCATCGATGGCAATGCCGCCGCCGCAGCCCGTCCCCAAAATCACCGCAAACACAACGTGCTTGCCGGCGCCCGCGCCGTCCGTGGCTTCGGAAACAGCCAGGCAGTTGGCGTCATTCGCGCAGCGCACTTCGCGATGCAGCGCGTCGCCCAAGTCGCGGTCAAACGGTCTGCCAATCATCCACACGGAATTTGCGTTTTTCACCGCGTGCGTGATCCGGGAAATCGTGCCGGGAATGGCAATGCCGACCGTCGCGCTGCGACGCAGTTTGTGCTCGATGTGTTCGACGCCTTCCTTGATCGCGCGCACGGTGCCGTCATAATCATGCCGCGGCGTGGCCACGCGGTGGCGGTGAAGTTCGCGGCCATCGGACTCGAGGGCGATGAATTCGATTTTTGTGCCGCCAAGATCGATGCCGATACGAAGTTTGCTCTTTGGAGAATTTCCCGACGAAGTGGACATGATGAACATGATTTTACACACAAATACAAGCAGCGGGGCGGCTTCCTGAAGAAACAGCCCCGCCCGCGAGCAAAGGCGCGGGGACTGAAAAGAGCGCACAAACGAGACGCCCCTCAAGACCCGGAAGCGGGGCCTCAAGGGGCGTCTTCAAGAACTGCGGATGAGTTAGAAGTGGAAGCCCAACTCCACCGTTTCTGTTCGCGGCGTCACGTAGTGCGTGCCGCTGAACGTGGAGAGGAAGTTGTAGAGCGCGTACTTATTGGCCAGGTTGATTACGGTGAACCGCAAACTCCACTTGTGGCGGTCGCCGTTGAACAAATTGTCTTCTCCGACGGCAATGTCGAACAGGTTACGCGGAGCGACGCGCGGGGGATTCTTGTCGTCGTTTTCGGCGCCTGACTTCGGTATCTGGAGGAGTGTTGATCCATACTGGGATGCGGAGCACAAGCCGTTCGCGCTGATGGGAACTCCTAGCGGATTGCTGACGCTCGGCGGGGCTGCCACCACGCTGCCGCAGAACAGACCTGCCTGGAATTGCTGATCGGGCGTTAGCCCCGAAACATTCACGAAACCCGGAGTACTTTGATCACCCGCGCAATTCCCTCCAAAGCAGGGAATCGGGCCCGCCACCAGGCCGCTGTCATAGCGCCAGTTGACGCCCACCCATGGCCCGCGTTTCAACGGCTGGTATTGTAAATGGGTCGTCTGGTTGAAGAGCTCGTCGTGGTCAATGCGGAAGACTCCGGTTCCGCCTTGTCCCGCAGGCGTTGCGCCCAGGCCCGTGACTTGCGGCTGGAAGAACCGTGCTGCCACGCTGGAAGCCACGAAATAAGCAGAAAATCCGTGGAAGTTTGGAACACTGGCCCGGAGCATATAGCCGGGTATCTTGGAGTTGTGCCATTCAATCGGGAACGTGATCGGCGTATTGCCCAGAATGCTGAAGTCATAGGCATTGTGAGTGTACTTCCACATGTATTCCCCATCGATCACCAGGTATCTGCCAAAGGCTTGCTGGAATCCGGCATGAAATTCATTCCGAAAGCCCGGAGTCAACGGAGCATTGAGGCAAGGATAGCCTTGCAGCGATGCCATGAGGGCGTTGACCACGGGGTCGTTGCAACCTTCGCTGGCCAGAACCAGGTTTTCGTTAAAGGGTGTCTCAAGTATCCGCGCATAGGAAACTCGCAGAACCGTGTTCGTCCGCTTGATGTTGTACGCGACTCCCAGGCGGGGTTCCGCCTGCTTCGTGGTCACCAGTCCGTTGTAGAAATCGCCGCGAATTCCCAGGTTGAACGACCAGTTGTTCTTGGTAATGGTGTCTTGCGCATACAACGCCAGTTCCTTCACGTCAGTATGCCCGCGGAAAAAGTAATAGTTCCCACCAGCCGTCAAATCGTAAGGAGCCAGGGTCGTGCACGGCGCGACGAGATTGACGCCGCTCACCTGGCACGGATTGCCATTAGCACCCACCAAGGACGATAAGAGCGTCGGGTCCACGATTCCCAGCGAGTCGTTTTCCGTCAGAAAGGTGTGTTCGTAGGTGATGCCCGCCTTGATGTTGTGAATGCCCTTCACGTAAGAAATATCGGATCGCAGCCCGGCGTTGGTCAACCGGCGAGCCTGGCCGATGCTTTCACCCTGCAGGTCCGGAGTAAAGTCGGCGAACGGATTCGCGCTGGGGTAGTAGTGGTATTGGTCCTGGCGCACGAAAGCGCCGATGGTGAACACGGCCTCCGTGCCGATCAGGTGAACGAAGGTCGGGGCCACATTGAAGGTTCCGATCTTGGAACGCTGGTCCGCAGGGCCGACCAACTCGCCGTTGGGGCCGAGACCTCCGTTGTCCCCCACCAGGCCGTTCCATGCCGTGGCATACTGCGCGTCGAAGGAATTAGGGGTCTGAAACCACGAACGCGTGTAGCCCAGGTTCAATTGAATTGTGTTCGCATCGGAGAATTTATAATCCACGCGGTCGAAAAAGTTCTCTTCGTTCCCTTTATCGTGCATAACCGTGTGTTCCGGAGGATCGAGGAAGCGGCCGGATTGCAGACCGCTGAGGGCGATAAAATTCCCCCAGTTTTTGCCGCCATACGCCAGGTCGGCCGAGAAACTCGGGGTGCCGAAGCTGCCGTACGATGTGGTTACGCTGCCGTGTGCCTGATCGACGCCCAAACCGGAACGTGTCGTGACTTTGATGACCAGGCTCGTTTTGTCTCCGAATTCCGCCGGTGGCGCCCCGGAAATCACTTCCAGCGACTGAATCGATTCCGACGGTATCTGGTTGGAAAACACTTTACTCTGCTGATCCGTAATCGGCTGCCCGTCCAGGGAGAAGGAGTTCTCCGCGTGGTCGCCCAGACCGTGGAACAATCCATTCGAGTCGGCCGCAACCCCTGGGGTGGTCAGCGTTACGAGCGAACTGACCGAAGAGGTCGAACTCTCCAGAGGCACATTCTCGAACAATCCACGGTCGACATCCGTGTGAAAGGTCGAGTCGGTTTCCAGCAGGTCCGCACCTGTCGATTCCACGATAACCGTGGTGCTGGAGGTCCCGATGGTCAGCGAGATGTCCACTTTCGTGGCCACGGAGGAACGTATTTCTACGTCTTGCGCATAGTTCGCAAAACCGTTTGCCGTCACTGTCATGTGGTACGGATTGAACGGCACGTTGGTGAAACGGAAAGAGCCGTCTTTAGCCGTGTTCATGGTGCGCGAATAACCGCTGACCACGTAGATGATCTCTACCGTGGCATTGGCCACGGTCTTCCCCGATGGATCCAGAACCGACCCTTCTATGGATCCAGAGTTACCCGTCTGCGCGAATACCGCAGCTACGATAAAAGCAAAATGGACTGCAAAAAGAACAGCTACTCGAAAATCGTATCGCATTCTTCCTCCGATTCCTTATGGAAACGCCCTCGTGACGTGTTTGTGTTGATAGAGACCGCTGTAAAAACAGCGGGTGCGCGGCTAAATGGAGCCGCGCGACGAGGCACTCGCCTGATTGGGATTTACGACGCGAAGGAAAAAGGCGGGGCGCGGGAAGAAGAATGCCCGGAGGGCGGCTCCGCGAAGTTGGCCTCCGAAGAAACTACAACTTCACCAAGAGAAACGATCGGGATGCTGAAGGAAACAACCGCCACAGCCGGGGTGACGCCCAGATGGGCAACCTGGCAGAGGCGGCAGGCGGCCTCGTCCTGGCCATTGGCATGGGAGTGTGGCGTTACCTGTAGGAGGAACGCGAGCGAGAGCAGCGCTAGCGTGAGCGCTACTGGCCGGGCGAGTCGGCGGAAGATGGGATGTTCGTCAAACAACATTTCCGTGCCTCCCGCGAATGAGCGTTTTCGGGGCCGGCCCCCTTTCCGCCATGCGAAAAGAGGACCTTAGTTGATTTTCAAGCATGCTGCTGTGATTTGCAAGCTGGCTTCCCTGGTAGATGTGGCCAGAGAGAAACCGGTTGTATTCTCTTTGCCGGTTAGTCGGAGAAGGCCGCCGAATTGACGCTGAGAAGAGCCCTCAGGTTTGCCACGACCTGCCCGCAGACTTTGCGCACTTCGCTCTCGGTAGGGCTTTTGCTGACCTCGTACTTCTCCATGGGGATGAAGTTGTTCAGGCTGATGAGCGGCCCGAACTGCGCATCGCAATTCTCCATGGTCATGACCCGGTACAGCGGTTGATCGGGCCGCGCTAGATTGTAGGCCCCCACGTACAGCACGAAGCTGGACGCCGGGGTCGTGCCCCCCAGGATCGCCAGACAATTGTGATTCTGCGAATCCACCTCCGCGAATACCCCTTTGAGAAGCACGCCTTTTTCCGGGTGGAAACTCCCTAGAGGAGCCGCGTTGAAGCCATTTTTCCGAAGCGCCTGAACAAGCGCCTCGCCGAAAAAGGCCTTGAGCCGCTCCGCCTGTTTGGAACTGGTTTCTGCATCCTGGAGAACGCGCGGTGATTCGCCGGAGGGCCGCCCACCACTCGGGGGTTTCTGTGGGGCGGGCGCCTGCGTAATGGCAGCCGGCTCTTTGCCGGGCGCAGCGTTTATGTCGAACAGCGAGATGTAGACGCGAACCGACTTCGGATTGAAGTCGGAGCTTGCGCTGCCCACCGTGGCGGACACACGCCCTCTGCTGCCGAGGAGTAGTGCGGGCACGAGGCCAGCCAACAGAATCACGCTCCAATAGAGGTAGACGCGCGCTGTGGCCATAAGTACCTCCAGGCTGAGGTGGGGCGGAAGACAAACGCTACCCCAATTAGATGAATTCGCGCAGAAAAAGATGGGCGAATCTTGAGCAATGTGGAACAAAACTCCCCCAGGTGCGGGGGAGTGCTCCCGGCGCATGGTTGCTTGGTGGCAACACAACAACGCAAGTGATTCACGCTTTTCTTCGGCACACTTTTATGGCACACTCATAATGTATCCATGAAGGCCAAGCGAACAAAGCGCACGCATATACTTCTCCCCGAAGACCTCGCGCGGGAAATTGATGCCCTTGCGGGACGCCGTGGACGCAGCGCTTTCCTCGTGGAGACGGCTCGTGAAGCAGTCCGACGTCGAAAACTATTGCGCTTCCTTGAAGGAGCGCCCGCAAGCTGGAAGGAACAAGATCATCCCGAACTCGCGAAGGGTGCTGCATCCTGGGTGCGCAAACTACGGCGGCAGAGTGAATCCCGCAAGTCCAAGCGCCGCTGATTGTCGATTGCATGAAGATTCTTCTCGATACCTCGGTTTTGATTGATGTTTTGCGTGGCCGAAACAATCGCCGCAACCTGCTGGCAAATCTGCTTCGCGACGGGCATTCCCTGACCACCTCGGTCCTCAATGTTGCTGAAGTATACGCAGGCATGCGTCCAGGCGAGGAAGCGCAAACTGCCGAGTTCTTAAATGGACTTGATTGCCTGGAGTTGAACGAAAGTGGCGCGCGCATGGCCGGTCACCTGAAGAATTCCTGGGCACAAAAGGGACGCACGCTGACCCTCGCCGACACCATCGTCGCCGCCATCGCCATCGAGCACTGTTGCACTCTCTTCACCGATAACCGCAAGGATTTCCTCATGCCTGAGATCCAGCTCTACCGGGCGTAGCACGCACGTTTCGCTTGGCCCTGGCCGAGCGGGGCCACCGCTTGGCTAGCTGCTAACGCGGCCAAAGCCACCCGAAAGTGCCTGCGGTCAAAAGGCCGAAGACAAGTCCATCGATGACTTCCTTCAAGGTCATGCCCCAGGGCTGGCCCTTCCAGATGCCATTGCTCAGGTTTCCCAGGCCGTAGGCCAGGAACGCCGCGGTACCCGCCACGCGGAATACCACCAGATAGTGGACGCCGGGCGCAACGGTGCGCCCCGTGAGATACGCGACGAAGAAGCCAATGATGAGCGTATAGGCAAACCAGAGTCCCAGAAACTTCGGCATGGCGGGCGGTCCGCTGGGAAACACTGTGATCATCCCCACCGGCCCCTGCTTGTATTTTTCGATCATGGCAGGCGACTTCATCTCTTTGTGCGTGCCATAAGGGAAAATATAAAGACCCCTTTGCAAACCGACAGTTCGCAAGGCGGCAAGAAGTTTGTCTTCTTCAGGGAGCTGACGGTAGTCACCCTGATGATAAGGAAGCAGCATGTGCATGATGGAGCTGGCGACGAACACGATGATGGCTGACAGGACAATTGGGAGCCAGAGTGCGGTGAGGGGAACCATACCTAGCCTCCTT
>Ga0187854_10000913_pt1 | contig 32311 bp, 24 predicted proteins | sample June2016WEW_6_15_FD_132445 | JGI IMG/M metagenome (GOLD analysis project Ga0187854, IMG submission 132445) | Peatland microbial communities from SPRUCE experiment site at the Marcell Experimental Forest, Minnesota, USA - June2016WEW_6_150 | ecosystem: Environmental > Terrestrial > Soil >... | reverse complement strand
GCCATCACCAGCATGGCGGCGTTGACGAATCCCGCCACACCCATTGCGATAGTGATATCTGCCATCTCGAAGGAAAGGAGATGCCGTCGCTGTCTCGGGTCGGTGACGCGAATGCGGCCTTGCGTGAGCGACGAGTGCAGAAAGATTACGTGGGGCATAATCGTCGCGCCCAGAATCCCTGTCGCCAGCAGCACACTGTCGGAACCGGAGAATCTCGGCACGAAGGCGTGATAGGCAATGGCGCTCCAATCGGGTTTGTACAAGAATGCCTCGATCACGTAGCAGAGCGCGATCACCCCCAACAGACTGCTGATTACCGCCTCAAGCGGCCGAAATCCGCGTGCTTGTAATGCCAGAATGAGAAAAGTGACCAGAATCGTAAGTATGCCGGCGATCCAAAGCGGCATGCCGAAAAGGAGGCTGAATCCCAGCGCGGCTCCCACAAATTCGGCAAGGTCCGTCGCCATCGCCACAAATTCCATCACAATCCACATGGTCCAAACCACGGGCCGCGAGAAATGCAGGCGGCACAACTCGCCCAGATTGTGCGCTGTGGCAATCCCGAGCTTCGCGGAAAGGGATTGGACCAGGATCGCCATCAGATTGCTTGCCACCACCACCCAGAGAAGGAGATACCCGAACTTGGCTCCCCCTTCGATGTTGGTGGCGAAATTTCCTGGATCGACGTAGGCGATGCTCGCGATGAATGCGGGCCCCAGAAACGGCCACAGTCGGGCCAGTCCGCGCCTGCGACTCTCTCCGGAGAGGACCTCTGATGCTGTAATTACCGTGACCAAGTCACGTTCGTTCAGATGAGTCCTGGTCGCCGATGGCTTCATAGGATGCGATGGGTTCTGCGGGACCTTTGGTCGCTCTGAATGCGCGACCGATCCCATGGGTTGAACAGGTGGGTCGCCGGCGCTTGAACCGGCAGAGGACCCAACGACACGTTACCATACAAAATGTGAAGTCTCCATCCAGGTAGCCGATAAAGAAACAATAAGGGACAGCCCGAACACGGCGGACGTTGCCTGTTTTCATCAATATCGTTCTCGTCTGCGATTCGGGGAACGCTCCCTTTGCTCGTGCTGGGCAATCAGTTGTCGGCTCGGGGCAGGTCTGGCAGATGTCGGCGGCCAGATTCTTCCGCGAGAGATCAAGATACTCTCTCGGAGATCAGTGGAGGCAAAAGGGATGAGCACGAAAGAACAGGAAGCTGGAAACACGGGTTCGGAAAGGGGCAAGCTCGAAGACGATATCCTGAATTTTCTCGACAAAGAGATCGCGGCTTCTGCAAGGGTTGACGCAAGCGCGGACACGAATCCGGACGAAGTGGATTTACTGGTCAACAGTCTTCTTCAGCAAACTCTTGCCGATTCGGAAGAACCGGAAAAGAGTCCGGGAATCGCTTCCAAGGCCACGCAGTCGTCATATGCCTATTTTGCGGGCGTTTCGCAAGTCGCTTCGGAAGCGCCTCCGACCAGTGAGGCGCGAGACATACGGCAGGATTCCCAGAGTGTCAACGCGGAATCCGAGACGAACGCAGTGTCCGAGAGACATCCCGTTTTCTCGATTGCTCCGCGAGAGCCGAACTGGGCTGGAAGGGTGTGGATCATAGCCGGCGCATTTGCTTGCCTGCTTGCCGGAACGGGCATCGTCTATTTTACGGGCTTTCGGAATAACGCTCCCGCAAAGTCGGACAAGCAGCCGACAGCCGCAGCCCGCATGACTCCATCCGAGACGCAAACACAGCCGATGACCCGTGTGCTTTCAGGGGAGCCATCGGGACATGCCACATCCCAATCCGCGGTCCAGGTTGCTGCCTGGCGGGAACCTGCTGCTGAGTCGCCCGCAGCCGCCAAGAATCCGGTCTCTTCAAAGAAAGCAGAGCCGGCAACCCATCAGCCGCCGGCAAGGCCGGAGAATTCGAGTCCTGCGCCAGTGGCGGCGCCAGCTGCCGTTCCGGCCGACAGTCTACCCGCTGCGACCAAGGCTGGAGACGATGCCGCGGCTAACTCAGCGGCACGCCCAAGGGAAAACATGCCGCCTCCTCAAGTTGTTTCGACACAGCTTCCGGCGGCATCAAGCTCAGCGCAATTGGTACCCAACGTGAGTCCGAACCTGCAAGGTTTGGGCACTCGCGACAAACTATCCATCCCAGCCGCGCCGCTGTCCAAAACCGTGGTTCCCGCGGAAGTGATCACAAGGGTAGCCCCGACCTATTCGGAGCTGGCGCGCCGGACTCGTACTACCGGAACGGTCGTCATCGACGTCCTGGTCGACGAGGGCGGGAAAGTCGCCAAGGCCACGCCGATAAGTGGTCCGGAGATTCTGCGTCAGGATGCAATCAACGCGGTTCAGCAGTGGCGCTTCAAGCCCGCCAATGTCGACGGAAACAGTGTTTCGAGTACGAGCAGGGTTACCGTCGTCTTTAAAGAACCGTGACAGAAAGGGCAATCACGATGTTGACGGAACAACAGAAACAAAGATTTGAAATGGCGCGTCAAATGGCCAAGGACGAAATGGATCAGCTCGATAGAGATATCAATGCCGAACTGGCGCGCGTCAAGGAACGGCTCCTGGAGCTGCAGCAGGCCAAAAAGGCTGTCAAGCAGATCCACGATGGTGCCTGTGCCCGGATGGGCATCAAGAGCGTGATCGAAATGAAGGATTTCAATCTGACGGACCTGGTGAAGCAGGCCTGACCGGAATCGCGCTTGCGGCAGAAACTATCCACCCGGCAGCCGCGATGATCCCGGGCCAGCCCTGCAGGTTTCCAGCTTTTTCTCGATGGCGGCCCTTCTTTGGGCCGGCGACCATTTCTTGAGATTCGCAAACGACTCGCGGAGAAGGTTGCAGCAGAACACGCCATCCTGTTCAATCGTATCGATCAATTGAGATCGCCGGCCGACGTCTTCATCCGCATACAAAAGATCAACGAGCGTGACAAAATTATCCTGCCAGGCGCCCTGGCTGATATAGCAGGCTCGGAGAATAAACTTCACCAGGGAGGCAAACCGATCGGCATCCTTCTGGCCGCGCTTCAGCAGATTTTTGTTGAACGAATAGTCTGCGGAGGGCAGGATGACGAGCTCTTTGGTGATAACCTCCGATCTGAGCAGACGGTCGAAGGACAGCGCCTGCAGGAACTGACCGGCGTCGAGATAGACCGCCGCTTCCTTTTCAAGCTCTGCCATATCCGAAGGCGTGAGTTCCACCGCATCCAGGTGTATCTCTCCCTGCTGCAAGGACTGGCGAAATCTCTCCATCAGGAGCTGGAATTCTTTCTCGAAAATGGTGACCATGTTTCCGATGTAGACCACAAAGGTTCGCGTCAGCCGGTTTACCAGATCCAACACCGGCTCGAGATCCGCATCGGACGCAACGGGGCGCGAGAAAGAAATGTCGAAGCCATCGATTGCCTCAAACTGGCCGAGCTCCGTAAGGGCGTCGAGCTTGGCGGTCAGTCGTTCGCTGGAAAACTCCGTGCGATCGTGGTGTTCTTCCTGAACCAATTTGGCGAAGAATGCAGGATCGTCGACCAGGAGGCCCACGATCTGCTCCTGGTCGAGCACATAGGGGATCTGACGAGCTTCCTCGATGCATCGGCGCATGAGATTGCCGATGACGAGAGCCAGTTTTTGTCGGACCATTTGTGAGGCTTGCATGGGCTCATCGGAGACAAACGGGCGTCCGGCTTTGCCTGCACGGCCGGCCCCATTCATCCCTGTTGCGTGAACGAACTCAGTTCACGTTCTTCAGAATTGCAAGCAGATACTCCCAGAACCTCTCGACCGTGTCGATGTAGATTTTCTCATCCGGCGAATGAACTTCCTGGAGCGTCGGTCCAAAGGAAACCATGTCTATGCCGGGGAACCTCTCGCCGATTATGCCGCACTCCAGTCCGGCATGTATGGCCTTGACTGCCGGCTCCTTGCCGTAGAGGGTCTTATAGGTTGCCTGTGAGATCTTCAGGATCTCCGAATCCAAATTGGGCTTCCACCCGGGGTATCCGTCCGAATCCTCGGCTGCGGCGCCGCCCAGTTCGAAGACATTGGCTACCATCTGGCAAACCTCATCGATTTCGGAGGCGACGGAGCTGCGCTGGCTGGTCGCCACCGTGATCGATTTCTTGCCGGTCGTGACGATCGCCACATTTGTGGACGTTTGCACCAGTCCGGGAATATCCGGGCTCATCTTGATGACTCCATGAGGGAGCGCGGAGATGGTCTTGCAGAGCTTCTTCTGGATCGCGCTCCTGATGACTTTTCCTCGTCGAGCTCCCTTCAGCTGCGCGATGCTGATTTCGAGACTCGGCTCCACCGTCGCGAATTCGGCCTTGATGGTGGCATTGAATCCGGCGACCATGTCCGCGGCCTGATCCCATGCCTTCCTGGGGACGAAGAGTCTGGCTTCCGCCTCACGCGGGATGGCGTTTCGCTTGTTGCCGCCCTCCAGGCTGGAGAGACGGGCACCGAGATCGGCAAGTCCGATCAAGACGCGATTGATGATCTTGAGGGCATTCCCGCGCCCCTTGTCGATCTCGAGGCCGGAGTGGCCGCCGCGCAGCCCGGCCACCTTCAACAGCGCCGCCACGGCCTGCGACGGGGAAGAATCGAAGGCCACCGGCCACGAGGCAAGGGTGTCGCGTCCGCCGGCGCAACCAACGTAAAGCTCTCCTTCCTCTTCGGAATCAAGATTCAACAGGATCCTGCTTTTCAGGAAGTCACTGCCGAGGCTCTTGGCCCCGGTCAATCCCCGCTCTTCATCGACGGTAAAGAGGAATTCCAACGGGCCGTGCTCGAGGGATTTGTCTTCCATGATTGCCAGATTGGTGGCCACGGCGATGCCGTTATCGGCGCCCAGCGTCGTGCCGTTGGCCATGATCAGATTGTCCTTGCGCACGAGCTCGATCGGGTCCTTCGTAAAGTCGTGGACCTGGCTCTTGTTTTTCTCGCACACCATGTCGAGATGGCCTTGCAGAACTATGGAACGGGCGCGTTCGCGGCCTGCTGACGCCGGCTTGCTCACGACCACGTTTCCTACCTGGTCCACTCTTGCCAGGAGCCCCAGCTTCTTCGCAGTTGCGGCCACGTACTTGCTGATGGCTGTTTCGTTGCCGGACCCGCGCGGAATGCGGGCGATCTCTTCAAAATACTTCCACACCAGTACAGGCTTCAATCCCTCCGTCGCTTTAGGCATCCTGGCCTCCTTCATTCCGATGAAATAAATCGATGCAAACGGCAATACGATAACGAAAACGCTGTCATGGCAACATCTTTAATCAATGATGGATCATTGTCCTTATCCGGACAACCCAGCCTCCATGCCGGCCAGATTGCCCCTTATCTTACATGATCGCGGTGGGCGGTGCCGGCTCATCCGGGCTGCCGGCATTGGCTAAGGGGACCTTGATCATAACGAATATCAAGGCCGCGGCCGCGATGATCATGCCGATCCAGTGTGGCGACACGAACACGGGATTCGGCGTGCCCCGATAGATGCCGGCGATCACCAGACCGCAGAGCGCCTCACCCGCAATCAGGCCGGAAGCGACCAGGATTCCCGCATTCTCGACACGTGCCTTCTGGGCGTCGTTAAAGTTGCGGCGATCGCGCAATCTGTCGGTGATCCAGCGGATGATGCCTCCGATAAAAATGGCAAATGTGGTTTCCACGGGCAGATACATGCCGACGGAAAACAACATGGGACTGCGAACCTGGACCATAATCAATGCGAAGCCCATCAAGATGCCGACCACAACGAGCGGCCAGGCCATGTTGCCGCCGACAATGCCCTGAGACAACATGGCCATCAGCCCGGCCTGCGGCGCCGCCAGTTGAGCGCTGCCGAAATGGTAGGCTCTGTCGAGCAACATCAGCACATAGAACAGAATCGGAGATGCGACGATGATGCCGAAGATGTCGCCGATCTGCATCTTGGCCGGCGTGCCGCCGAGAATATGCCCCACTTTGAGGTCCTGCAGCATTTCTCCAGCCACCGCCGATGAAACGCAAACCACGGCAGCGACCCCAAGCACTGCGGCCACGCCTCCCGCGCCTGCGACTCCCAGGCCCACCATGAGCAGCGCCGCGACGACCAGTGTGCAGAGCGTAAGGCCGGAGACGGGATTGTTCGACGAACCAATCATCCCGACCAGATTGCCCGAAACGGCCGCGAAGAAAAATCCGAGAATCACCATGACAACCGCGGCCCCAATGGCGCCGCCGATGATCTTCGAAGCGGTTAAGTTGCCCGCTCCGGCGATAAAATAGTAATAGAGCGCGATCATCGCAATGAATACCAGCGCGACGCCCAGGAATACGGCTTTCATGTTCAGGTCACGTTCATGGCGCTCCGTCACTTCCACTTCACGGGCTGCCGCTGACTTTCTCAAATCGCTTATGGCTCGCGACATTCCCACGCCGAGCTGCTTGCGCATGCGGAAAAGCGTGTAGCAGGCGCCCACCAGCATGCCGCCCACCGCGATCGGACGCACGATCGAGAAGTACACGGCGCCCGATAAAATGCCCCAACTGGTATTGGCGCCCGCGGGCAGCGACGCTTGCAGCTGAGGCCCCATGAGGTAGGTGAGCAATGGGACCAGCAGGCCCCAGGCGAGCACGCCGCCGGCGAAGTTCAATGCGGCGAGGCGTGGGCCGATGATGTAGCCGACACCGATATAGGCGGGGCTGATCGCAGGCGAATTGAACGTGCTCATTCCTCCCGTAGTGACGGTCGTGACGTTCTTGATGCGGCTCGTGCGCAACAGCAGGCTCTTGCCGAGGACGCCTATGTTGATTGTGAACGTTTTCACCGGCTCGAATATATTGAATTGCCCCAACGCGTTGATCAGCGCGCCGAATCCCATATTCGCGAAAAGGATTTTTGCCGCCTTCGAACCCTGCTGGCCTGCCTTGTGAATCTCAGATGCCGCGACCGATTCGGGGAAGGGGAGTTCGGTATCCTCGACCATGACACGCCGCAAGAGTGTGACGAAAAGAATACCCAGGAGGCCGCCGATTATCATGAGCGATACAGACGGCCAGAATTTTCCGTCTAGTCCCGGCCAAAGACCCGCGAGCACAAAGCCCGGAATGGTAAAGGCTGCGCCCGCGGCGACGGACTCGCCGATTGAGCCAATGGTTCGCGCCATGTTTTCTTCAAGCAGCGATCCCTTCATCAAACGCAGCAGCGACATGCCGATCACCGCTGCAGGGTAGGTCGCCGCAATGGTCATCCCTGCCCTCAATCCAAGATAGGCGTTGGCGGCGCCCAGGATGCCGGTCATGATGAGCCCGAGAATGATTGCCCGGAGGCTGAACTCACTCATCTTCAAACTGGCGGGAACGTACGGCTTGAATTTCGACTTCGAATCTTTCGCGGATAAATTGGTCTGTGTGCTCATGAAGGAATCCTCCGGATAAGGTGACGGCCACGGCCTATTCCGCTTAAAGCCTGTAACTTAGCACACGAATCTTGCGAATTGAAAGAAGTATCCGGCGCCGGCCGTGCACCGGAGGCGAGCTGAGATAGTAGCTGGGGGCAAGCCGCGCAGCGGCGGCGCGGAGTGCCGGCCTTTTCAGGGCCGCGGAAGCCGGCGCCTTTTCGAGATTCATAGAGTCTTTGAGCCTTCGAGGTTTGTCTGGCCTCTCGAGCATGCGATCCCAATCTCAGACAAATGCTAAACAGTTACGCCCGTTTGCCACTGCCATTGGGCGCATCCTCGTAGCGCAGCCCTGCGAGCCCTGACTGAGGGAGGTTCAGCACCGGCTCGAGGTGGTGGAGCCGGGGTTCGCCTTCGTAGTAGACGCGCTCCAGAAAAAGCCCCGATGCCGGTGCTGCCAGCTTCGCGGGCTCTTCGGACTTGGTCCACAGAAAACCGGAGACTTGTGCGAGCGAGATCTTTCCACTTCCGGCTTCCACGATTACTCCCACGATGCGGCGCACCATTTTCCAGAGGAAATGTGATCCCTCGATTCGGATCAGGATCAGGTCGCCAGCCTCGCCGATCTGAACGCGCTCCATCAGCACAAGCGTGGACTTTTCTTCAGGCTCGTCCGCGGAAAATGACTGGCAGTCCTTCATGCCCACGAAGAGCGCCGCCGCTTTGCGCATCTTTTCCAAATCGAGATCGTCCTTCACCCACCAGGTCAGCTTCTTGCCGAAGGCCGTCCTTCTTCGACTGATCTGATAGAGGTAGCTGCGGGCGACGGCTTGATGGCGGGCGTGGAAGCGGGGGTGGGAGCGTTCCACCGAAAGCAGGTAAATGTCTGATGGAAGATGATCGTTTATCTTCCTGCGTAAGAATTCCGGATCAGGCGACGCCTTCAGGTCGAGGTGTGCCACCTGGCGAAGTGCATGGACGCCGGCATCGGTTCTGCCTGCGCCGTATAGCTCGATTCGGTTCTCTCCGGAGGCCTTGCCTACCGCTGCCAGGATCTCGCCCTGAACGGTGCGTGCATTCTTCTGAATCTGCCAGCCGCCGTAACGCGTACCTTGGTACTCGATGGCGAGTTTGAATCTTGGCATAATAGATATCGTCGTCAAAATGCCTTACAGCGAATTGTGGTCTCGGAACGGCGTGGAAATCAAAGAAAAACGTCTTCTGAACTTCTGGGCCCGCTTCGTCGTATTGTAAGGCAGAGTCCAACAGGCAGTTTCGCTGAGTGGAGGACCAATGGAAGAGAATCAACCGGCGCGCGCCTTCGCGCATGCCGAGCATTCCTATGACGGAGGATTTTTCGGCGTGGTCGGCGACAGCCAATCCTATTTGAACCTCATTTACCTCCTGCTGTCCTTCCCCCTGGGAGTTTTCTATTTCGTTTTTCTCGTGACCTGTTTGTCGCTCGGATTCGGCCTGGTCATTATTGGGATCGGGCTCATCATTCTGCTCTTCACCCTGGCCGCGATGCGCGGCTTTGCGGCCATGGAACGGCAGCTTGGAATCTGGCTGTTGGATGCGCGCATACCCCCGACGCCTCCCGGCCCTGAACTCCTGCGGCATCCCTTGCAGGCCCTCAAAAAATATGTCATCGATCCCTATACGTGGAGAAGCTTCGCCTATCTGCTCATTAAATTCCCCTTTGCGATTGCCGTGTTCGTAATCACTGTTTTCTTGACGAGCTTGTCGGCGGCCCTTCTTTTCGCGCCCCTGTTTTATCGTTATGCGCCGCTTCACATTCTGGCTTGGCGCATTTCCAGTGCACAGGGAGCACTTCTGTGTGCCGCGGTCGGTCTAATCCTGTCGGTGTGCACACTTCATGTTGTGAATCTCCTGGCCGCGGGCTGGCGCGCGTTTGCTGTCTGGACACTTACGTGTTCGCAAGTGGGGAAGATGGAGCTGCGTGCCGGGCCGGTCGTGATTCCGTGACAGCCCCTAAGGCATCTCTTCGTCCTTTTTCGCGTGGATCACTGTCTTGACGGCAAGTATGGCCAGGAAACACAGGACTGCGCCGCGTAGAATTCCGTCCAACGCAACCGCCCCAATCAACGCGAGGCCGGCATAACAGCCCAGGGCAATGGCGAGACGCCGGTTTGTTGGAGTCAGCTTCTTTAGCGAGAGATTCAATGGCCAATCCCACGAAACGGCTGCATGAAGGTCACATCGAAGGCCCGGTGCAGACCTGCGCTTCGACGTACACAACTATACTAATGCAAGCTGGGATTGGCCGTCACGGGCTTTCCACTCATTCGTCCCGGGAATCAGGTAATTGTTTGGCGTTTTTCTGAGATTCGGATCGTATGATCCAAAGGCAGGACAAACCTCAAGAATCTCGAAGAGGCGCCGGCATCTGCGGCCCTGAACGGGCCGGCGCTCCGCCGCGGAATCAGGGAGCCGTGTCGGGCAGAACCTACTGGGTGGGAGGCGCTCCAGCGGCGTCGAATAAACCGTGGATCATTTGAATCAGCGGCTCGCCGAATTTGTCCTTCGTGATGAATCCATCGGCGCCGACCATCTCGGACATGGCGCGATAGGCACGCTGATCGTGCAGAGTGAGGATGATGACGCGCGGCGGGTTAGGCTGCTTCTTGATTTGGCTCGTGGCCTGCAAGCCGCTCATGCCCGGCAACGTCAGGTCCATCAGGACCAGATCCGGATGGAGATTATCCACCTGGGCGATGGCGCGCTCTCCCGACGTGGCACTACCCACGATTGTGAATTCGGGTTGCAGGGCAAGGAAGCGCGACTCCAATTCCAGAAAATGCACGCTGTCGTCGACCAACAGCACCTTGATTTCTGTTCCTGCCACTGGAGTTTCTCCATCAACGATCGTTGCAGCGTGCCTGCCTTAGCTGCGGATGTCCGACGACGAGATGCACCTGTACGTCGTCTATCCAGTACCACGTCTTTGAGTCTTATCGCAATCAGGGAAAACACCCCGGAATACTGGCAAAACCCCTAGTCTCTTACAGTCACTGCCGTAGACGAATCGTCATGCATGGGCGATTTCGCACCGGACCTCCCCGGCAGATTCCCGCGTCGAGATCGTAAAACAATCCTGTTGAATAATGATTTTCTTATCTGTATATTCGGATCGCCCCATCCGGTGTTTGCTTTTGCGTTCCAAGCGCCACCGCAGACTCTTGGCTTGGGCGTGGCGTTTGCCGTCTGGATCCCGCGTACGAGCGCCAATAATTAGGGAAGGAGATCCGACAACACCCCTGCTGGCGCAGGAACGCAATAAGCAGGCACAAGTATCATACAGAGGAAAAATGAAAGAACAGGGCACTGTCAAGTGGTTCAACAACGAAAAGGGCTATGGTTTCATCAAACGAGCATCCGGCGATGACGTCTTCGTCCATCACTCTGCAATCCAGGCCTCCGGATTCAAATCACTCAGCGAAGGCGACCAGGTCGAATTCGTTGTTGCGAAAGGCCCCAAGGGTCTGCAGGCGCAGGAAGTCGTGAAACTCTAAGGGGACTCGCCTGGAAAAGACGAGCCCCGCCATCATTTGTTTTCCGCCGAGTCTCCCTCTAACCGTAACGATCACAATCGCCGGCAAAGGATCTCAGGCGGGGAGTTTGTCTACGCAAAATGGAGTCAGGTCTCGAACGCCGATCTTCTCACGCTGAACGCGGGTGTTCGGGGTCTGGCCCATTGCCGAGGCGCCCTTACGGAAAAGGCGTAAGCCTCTCCATCATCGGACTGGGCGGCATGGCTCTGGCAGGGATGAGCAGGGATCATGCAAATCGCCTGGTTGCCCACGCCATAGCGCGCGGTGTGAACTACTTCGATGTTGCCCCCTCCTACGGCGACGGTTCAGCCGAAGAGATGCTCGGTGCCGCACTCGGATCCCACCGGGACACCGTATTCCTCGCAAGCAAGACCCTCAAACGCAGCGCGGAGGATGCCCGCCTCGACCTCGAGCAGTCACTGCGCCGTCTGCGCCGCGGCCACATCGACCTCTTCCAGTTTCATGCCGTCAATAAAGCGGAAGACGTGCGCAGAATCCTCGCTCCTGACGGGGCAGCGGAGGCCGTCCTGCGCGCCAGGGATCAGGGATTGGTCCGTTTTCTGGGTTTCTCCTCTCATTCGGTGCCGGTTGCGCTGACTCTTCTGGATCTCTTTGCCTTTGACTCCATCCTCTTTCCTGTCAATTTCGTTTGCTATGCACGAGGAAACTTCGGGCCTCAGGTCGTGGAGAAGGCGCGGGCGCGCGGAGTAACTTGCCTGGCGATCAAGTCGCTGTCGTGGTCTCCATGGCGCCCGGGAGAGCTCCGCAAATATCCAAATTGCTGGTATCGGCCGCTCGAAGATCCAGCGATGGCGCGGCTGGCCCTTCGCTTCACTTTGTCGGAGGAGATATGCGCTCTCCTGCCTCCCGGAGATGAGCGCTTGGTTCGTATGGCTCTCGATCTGGCCGAGGATTTCCAACCGATCACCGTTCAGGAACGGCAGGAACTTTTTGAAAAAGCGCGAGGCATGAAGCCGATCATGACGGCGAAGAAGTAATTTTTAGCCGCAGCAACAAGGATTTGGTGTCCCCGGAATAGAGACAGAACCAACCTCCAAGGCTCAAAAAACGCGAAGAGCCTCCAAGGAAGCTGATCGGATCGGAATCCGACCCCTCTTGGAGGCTCTTTGAGTACTTTGAGCCTTGGAGGTTCGCGTTGGCGTCCGGTCATGCGATCCGGTTCTCAAAAAAGCTAAACTACGCGAGGCGCGCCTGTAGGTGCGAGAGCATGTCTTGCGTCATGGCTTCCATGTCCCACTGTGGTTTCCATCCCCAGTCCTCACGGGCCGCGGAGTCGTCGATGGAACGAGGCCATGAGTCCGCGATCGCTTGGTGATAATCAGGTGCGTAACTCACTTCGAAGCGCGGCAGGTGCTTCTGGATGCAGCGAGCCAGCTCGCCGGCGCTGAAGCTCATAGCCGCGAGATTGTAATTGGAGTGGTGCCGGAGCCGGGAAAAATCAGCTTCGGCGAGCTGGATGGTGCCGCGGATTGCATCCGGCATATACATCATCGGGAGGACCGTGTTCTCTTTGACGAAGCAGGCATATTTCCCTTTTGCGACCGCGTCATAAAAGATCGCGACTGCGTAATCGGTGGTGCCCCCGCCCGGCGGTGTTTCGTAGGAGATGAGCCCCGGGTAGCGCAGGCCGCGCACGTCCAATCCGAAGTGTTCCACATAGTAATCCGCGAGCAGCTCTCCGCACACCTTGGTGATACCGTACATCGTCGAAGGCCGCAGAATGGAATCTTGCGGGGTGTTTTCCGAGGGTGCGCCTTTTCCCCAGACGGCGATGGAACTGGGGATGATGATGCGTGCCATCTTACGGCGTACTCCCAGTTCGAGAATGTTGAGAGTGCCGTCCATGTTCACCTGCCAGCACAGGTGGGGCTTCTTTTCTCCGGAGGCTGAGAGAATTGCAGCCAGGTGGAAAACGGTATCTATGTCGTATTGGCGGATCACTTGATCAAGCGCTTCAATGTCCATGACGTCGACTGTGCGAAACGGGTCACCCGCTTTTTGCTTGTCGAGCGGCTGCGGGCGGCAATCCGTGGCGATGACGTTCTCCGTCCCGTACTTCCCGCGGAGAGCGATGATGAGCTCCGATCCAATCTGCCCCAGGGCGCCGGTGACCATGATCTTCCTGATCTCTCTTCTCACCGATAAATCTCCTCCTCGATTCCCGCAACGGCCGAAGGATCGAGCATTCGTAGGATGAAATGAATTAGGATGCCGGAAACGCCGCGCGCATAAATCCTGCCGTCGGCCGCGGCAACGGAGTAGTATAGTGCCGTTGCGATGCCTGTCAAGCCAAACGCACAGCCAGCTTCGATGCAGACAGTGACAAGCCTCGCAAGGGCGAAACAGCTACAGCCCGGGGGCAACGTTCAATCGAGGTTCACCCAGACTGACCTTACCTGGGAATGCGCCATCGAAAACGGTCGGTCCTACAAAGAAACCACGTTCGACCGCGCGTCCTCCCTCCAGGACGGGCCGCGCTCCTTCGTTCTTTCCGATTTGGACATAGCCGAGGACGCGATCCATCTGAGTCCTGGAGATCAAAGGGCCCAGCCACGTCTTCGGATGAAGCGGCAAAAGACTTTTGCACGCTTGGCGGCTGAAAGTGCCTTTTCAATCAAACGTGATCGTGTTACCCTAATGGCCGCTGTAACGCACCAGTCCAGCAGGGTGGGCCGTTAGCTCAATTGGCAGAGCAACTGACTCTTAATCAGTAGGTTGTAGGTTCGATTCCTACACGGCTCACCAATAAACTCAACAACTTGCCGAAAGCCCCAAAATCGCAAAAACTCTCTTGGCACTCCATCTTGCTCGGAAGTCTCGCAGGATTGGAAGGAGAAGCAAGACAAGCATAACTGCCTTCGCGGTACTATTCACTCTCCTGGGCCACGCATCCTGCTCGTCACAGAGAATGTCCGAAATGGTGAGAAAAACGAGGAACCCGCAAACCTTTACGAATTGTATAGTGCGCATGAGACCAAATGCCTTGCTTCGACTATGTTTTGCAGAAACCCCCTGAGTCGCTGTAATATTTAGAAAAACATGAATACCAGGGTGCAGGAGATAATCTTTGGTGGAACCAGCCGCCTCACCGAGATATTTCCGGTGTTTGGAGCGCGAGCACTGGATGCGACGTTTCGCGGGATCGGCGGGAGTCCTGCGTTGTCGGCAATGTTCGATCGGTACAACCGGAAAGTCATGAAAAGAGTGAAGGAGTTCCGGCGCTTCCTCGTCGTGCCGGACATCCATATCGGAGATGCGGCACTGGCCCAGTCAACACTCACAGCCATACACGACTTTTTCCCAGATGCCGAGATCGATTATGCGATAAACAAGATGGTAGCCCCGATCATCGAGGGGAATCCCGATGCAGCCCGGATCTTACCATTATTCTCTAACGACCGATTCCCATCCTCAACTGAGATCGGGACTCTCCAGGAAATCATCCGGAAGGGCCGGTATGACTTGTGTCTGATGCTGTGCCCCTTCATGAGGCATAAGCATCTGGTTGATTCCCGGCAACCGTCTGTCAGTTTGCTGTCCCATAGCGCCACGATCCTGCGCAACGAGAACGATCCCAACCTCATCAACCACTTTAGTTATCAGGAGTATCTGTTTGTTCGTGGAGTGCTTTCGATGGTGGCGAAACCGGTCCGGGAGGATTCCTTCAGGGGTGTCCGGACAACGTACTCCGATGATGCTATAGAAAATGCCTCGGCATTTTACAGGGACGCAGGGTTGTCACCTCGTATACCAATTATCATGTACAATCCGGATAGCGCCTGCAAATACAATATGATGCCGTTCGTGAACCAAGCCGCACTACTTCAGCAGATCGCCGGGGATACAATCGACGAAACCAGAATCCTGCTGGGGGAAGGTAACACCGAGGCCGGCATAGGGGCCAGATTGCTTGATTCAGTTCCATCAGAGCTTCGCTCCAAGATCCGCATCATTCCAAAGAGCATGCGCCTCGAAGTCTACTCGGCTCTCATTGATTTTGCCGACGTGTTTGTGAGCGGCGACACCGGTCCTTTACATCTGGCTGCGTCGCGAAGATACTCTCGTACCGGGAACCATCAGTTCCGGAACCGAACAGCGGTCTTGTCCTTTTTCGGCGCGACGATGCCTCGCATGTCGGGCTACGACTCGTTTCAGTCGGGCTTCCTCCCTTCGAATCAGGATGCGCCATCCTGGTGCTATCAGGCGGGAAGTCGCTGCCGCAACATTACGTGTCTCAACAAGATGTTTAAGACATGTAAAAATGTGCTGTGTTTCGAACATGTCGACGTCAACGGCCTGGCGACATTGGTCGCATCGTACGTCAACGGACTTTTTCAGCAAACACCTGCGGTTTGGCAAATTCATTTGCCCGGACACATGACGCCGAACCAGCGAAACGCGGAGACTCCAAGGGATCTTTCCAGAGCCGCAATCTGACATCCAACCTCATTTCGAGAGAACAGAGATGAACATGAAACGAGTCGCATTTTTCCTGTTTTCCATCCTGCCGCTAACTTTGAGCGCAACCGCGCAACGACCGGATCCCGGGGCACAGGTTATCGAAGGGATTGAAGCCAAGCGGCAAGCTTATGCCGATGTGGCGCTGCAAATCTGGAAATTTGCCGAAACCGGGTACCAGGAAACGAAGAGCAGTGCTCTGCTTGAGGCCAGGTTGGCCGAGGCTGGTTTTACAGTGCAAAAGGGCGTTGCCGACATTCCTACGGCATTTGTCGCGAGCTATGGCAGCGGCAGGCCAATCGTCGCTTTTATCGGTGAGTACGACGCTCTGCCTGGGCTCTCCCAGGAGGCCCAACCTGAGAAGAAACCCGTCGCAGCGGGCGCCCCGGGCCACGGCTGCGGACACAACCTGCTCGGGACCGCGGCAATGGCTGCAGCCATTGGGGTGAAGGACTGGATGGCATCCGCGCATCGCGACGGCACCGTGCGCTTCTACGGGACGCCTGCCGAAGAGGGAGGCGAAGGCAAGATATACATGGTCCGGGCCGGCCTGTTCAAGGATGTAGACGTAGCCGTTTCCTGGCACCCGGGCGACAGCAACCAGGCAAGCGCCTCGAGCAACCTCGCCAACATCAGCGCCAAATTCAGGTTTCATGGCATTGCTGCCCATGCCGCAGCTGCGCCTGACAAGGGGCGCTCGGCGCTCCATGCCGTAGAAGCGATGGATATGATGGTTAATCTTATGCGCGAGAATGTTCCCCAGGAGACACGCATTCAATACATCATCACGAACGGGGGCGCGGCACCGAACGTCGTGCCTGATTTTGCCGAAGTTTACTACATAGCGCGGCATCCCGACATGCAGGTGCTCAATGGAATCTGGCAACGGATCACCGACGCCGCCAAGGGAGCGGCGCTTGGGACGGGAACCACGACGGATCTGGAGATTATGGGAGGCGATTACAACATCCTGCCCAATGCTTATCTGGCAGGGCTGCAATACAAAAACCTACAGCGACTCGGCGGCATCAAATACACGGACGATGAGCGCAAATTTGCCGAGGCGCTGCGGCGGACGATGCTCGGGCCGGCGCTGCCGTTGGGATCCGAAGAGAAGATCCAGCCTCAGAGCTCGACCATCACCCCGGCATCCACAGACCTGGGCGACGTGAGTTGGAACGTGCCTACCATCGGACTTACAACGGCGACCTGGGTGCCCGGCACATCCGCGCACACTTGGCAGGCGACGGCATGTGGCGGCATGACGATCGGGATCAAGGGGATGATGCTTGCTGCTAAGACCATGGCGCTGACCGGCGTCGATCTGTTCACCGACCCGGTGCACATTCAGAAAGCGCGCGCCGAATTTGAGCAGCGCCGCGGCAATGTCGTCTACAAGCCCATCATCGGCGATCGCAAGCCGCCCCTGGACTACCGCAAGTAGTAGTTTCAGGGACAAGCGCCGTATCATCGAAATTCTGCACGATTCCGCGGGAGGGTCGGACCCCAGACTCCTTTTTACCTCTTCCTCAAAAAGAGCCTTACCTCTCCAAACTCCATCGTGAGATGATGCTCCTTCTTCGCAGCTCCCCCTTCGGCAGCAGCCATGGGTTGAGGGAAACGAACGACCCTCTCTCCACTGTCGGACGCGACGACCATCGCCGCCCCTTGCGACGCGCGGACATTGTCCGGCTTTGAACTCCACATTCTTACTCCCGCTTTGGTCGCGATCCATCGAAGTAATTCCACCGGCAGGGGACCCACGCCAGCATAGTACGAAGTGAAGCCATTGTGCTCACGGCTCGCAAAAGCGATTTTACTGTTATCGGCCCATCGGCCGTGCACGCGAATTCCTTCGTCCTTTCCCTCCACCAAAGCGAATCGCGGGTAGTGAGGTTTCTTCACACCGAACTCCCGGAAGAACTTCGTGCCGGAGTCATCAATCAAACATCGAATCATCATCGGAGCGGGCTCGTCAAAGCGCTCAAAAGAAAAGCCGGTCAGCGTCTCCATCTGTTTAGGCTCGAAGCGTTCTGGACCGATGTAGCCCGGCGCATAGAACCAGACCACTGTGGCGCCGCTCCCGTTAAATAGGAGTTGAAGTTGTTGGACTTCTTCCTGGGTCAGGAAGAAAGTGTTTACCATAAGAAAAAGTTTGAAGCGTGATCGGTCATCGGACTTCAGATCAAACCTGTAGAGGAAGTCCGTTGGTGCGCCAACACGATGAATTGTCCGCGCCTGGGAGTTGACCATCCAGTGGCCGAAGAAATCGCTGATCACAATTCCAAAATTCTCCCAGGGTTCCTCCGCCCACCAGTGCCGCGTGGCAAGCCACGACTTTGGCTCGTACACGGCAGCGATCTGGGACACCGGGCTGATGTCGAGTTTCGGCCGATATGCAGTACCGAGTTCCACACACGATTTGATCACTCTTGTCATCGGCGGATCATCAAACCAGCACTTGTTGGCCTTGAAAGGGGGACTGAGGTGGCCGAAATCAAACAACCAGCCGGCATGCCCCGTGGCAAAGACCTGTCCGAGATCGCGCTGAAGAATTTTGAGCGTCCCTTCGACTGTGTCGGATCCCGAGCCCCCCTCACTCCTCCGCGTGGGCTCGAGGTAGGTGCTCGGATCCATTTCGGAGATGAACATCTTGTTATTCCGGCGTATCGATTCACTCAGGACTCTGTAGGCGCCGTCTCCTCCAACGCCGCGCGCGCGGCCAAGCCAGTTGCCCGCGTCGTCAATCACATCGCTATCCCAGACCTGGTAGCCCGGCACGTTGCTGCGCTGGTAGGTGTACGGCGTCGCGATGTAATCGATGTCAGGCGACGTGAGCACGGGCTCGGGCACAAGATGGCCCGCCTCCTGGATCATCACGTTCTCCAGCACGTAGCAAAAGAACGTGCCGCAGATGGCACGCCGTCCGGTCTCTTCTTTAATGACCTTCGCAAACGAAGCAACGGTGTCGGCGGTATTCTTGTGGTAGCGACGCTGAAATTCGATGACGTCGCGATCCCTTTCAGGATCGCGCATCAGCGGTCCCCCTCTGTTTATCCGACGCTCCACCGACGGAATCGGTCCGGCAATTTTTTCCATCGGCGCGCTGTAATCAGGCATCCATCGGCATCCGATATAATGCCATTCTCCCGTGTGCATGCCGGAGATTTGGTAGCCCATCATCCTGCTTCTGAGTGGCGACGCCTCCATATGCCTCAGAAAATCTCGCAGCATCGCGACGGTCTCTTTTTTATAGACCTCCGACGCAAATGAGGCCGCATAGGGATCGAACAACGCCGTCCAGTTAAACCCGCCTTCAATGACTTGCGCGGCTGCCTTGTACTGGCCGGCGTCGATTGGAAGCCCGCACTTTACCAGCTCCTCGGGATGCGCCTCCTTCCACCATACGGGAGCATAGGGATGCAGGCGGGGCAGGAAGAACGCATCGGGTACCAGCTCCAGGAGTTTCGCGAAGTACTTATCAAGCCTGGTCCAGTCGTATTGCGCCGGTCCGGTCCAGCCGTCCTCAAGTCCGATGAGCGGATGCAGGAATCGAAGGCCTGCTTTTCGGTAGCTTGGCGCTGTGTGAAGCAGGCTCGAGCTGACGGCGAGCAACGGGTACTCTTCCTTTCCGTTGAGATACAAGCGGGCACCGCCACGTTCCATGCGTACCTCGCATCGACACGCGGGTTCGGACTTTAAACGATCGAGCTGCTTCAGCAGATCGTTGTCGAATTCGGCAATCTTGTATTCGAACAATTCGAGAGCAGGCAAATTGGAGAGCGGCATGGCGGCAAGGGTGGCTCCGAAGAGTCTGATCGCTTCGCGTCGGTTCATGAGTGGGCCTTTCCCCTGATGAGGAGGAGAAGAGATAGCGTCGAGAAATCCGATACCATCTTTCGTAACTGTTTAGCTGCAGCGACAAAGATTTGTCGTCAACGACATAATGACTGAACCAACCTCAAAAGCTCAAAGAGCTCGAAGAACCTCCAAGGAAGCCTTGTCGAATCGGAAGGCGTCGGCCCTTATCGGGCCACAGAAGCCGATGCCTCTTGGAGATTCTTTGAGTTCTTTGAGTCTTTGCGGTTTCCTTTGCCTTTCAGTCATGCGATCTGGTTTAAAAAAAGCTCAACAGTTACCATTCTCGGGCGCTGCGTCAGTGTGAGGTAAGAATATTGAAAGATTATATGAAAAGAAATGAAAAATGCCGCGGATGAATATTGTCGCAACCGATGCTATTCTGTTCCTCACTTGACCAAGCGCTTTCCTGACGACTGAAATCGTGCTCGGATTTTCTACGCCGATTTCCTGGCGGTAAAGGGATGGGCAGATGAAAATGAACAGAGGTTTCCCGATATCACCGATCCTCGCCTTATTCGCATGTCTTCTGGTGAGTCCGAAACTCGCGCCACCCGCACAGCGGCCAGAAACATTCATCCGCCTCAATCAGGCGGGATATCAGCCTACCGGCGCGAAATCTGCCATCTCTTTCAGCACGGCGCCCCTCGCAGGAGCCTTCTTCCTGATTGAAGCCGGAAGTGGGCAGACGGCATTTGCGGGAAAGTTGAGCGAACCGCAATCTCAAGTATGGGGGACCTTCCGTCATCATGCTGAACTCGATTTCAGCCCATATAAGAAGCCGGGGAGATACTTTCTCAGGTTGGAGCAAACTGGTGCTGAGTCTTCACAATTTACGATTGACACGCCGGCTTACGAGATGCTTCCCGACCAGCTGCTGGAATTCATGAGGCAGCAGCGTTGCGGTTATAACCCGTTTCTCGATGCCGTGTGCCATCCCTTCGACAGCCGCACCGCCGATGGACCGTTGCCGGACGGCAGTTATCTTGATGCCCGCGGCGGCTGGCACGATGCCGGCGATCAATTGAAATACTTGCTGACCGCGAGCAATGCCACCGCCCAGATGCTGCTGGCCTACAAACTGGCGCCGCGAGTCTTCGGCGACAGAACCGACCAATGGGGCCAGCCGGCAGCGAATGGGATCCCCGATGTTCTCGACGAGGCGCGCTGGGGCCTGGATTGGATGCTGAAGCTGCATCCGGCGCCGGATCAACTTTACCACCAGGTTGGCGATGACCGCGACCACATCGGTTGGCGCTTGCCTCCAAAAGACACGAGCGACTATGGCTGGGGACCAGGCAGCTATCGAGTGGCTTATTTCGCGACAGGCAAGCCTCAGGGCCTGGGCCGCTACAAGAGCGAGTCAACCGGGATCGCCAATCTGGCGGGACGCTATGCCGCAGCCATGGCACTCGCCCACCAGATTTGGAAGAGCGATCGCAGGATGAAGCCCTATGCCGAGCGCTGCCTGCGTGCCGGCGTTGAAGTCTACCGCCTGGGGAAAACCCATGAAGGTGTTCAGCAGGGAAACTCCTATGGCTCGCCCTATCGTTACAACGAGGATACCTGGGCCGATGACATGGAATGGGGCGCCGCGGAGTTGTATCGCACCACGGGAGAGAAATCATACCTTGAAGACGCAAAACGCTACGCGCAGATTATCGGCGCCACCTCGTGGATGGGACGCGATACAGCCGCTCACTACCAGTTCTATCCTTTCATGAACCTTGGCCACTACGCGCTCTACGATCAGGTGGACAAAGCTTTTCAAAAGATACTTGCCGGATACTATCGGGACGGCCTCGAAAGCTGCCGCCGCAAGGGCGTGCAGAATCCCTACCAGATCGGTGTACCCTTCATCTGGTGCTCCAACAACCTGGTCGTGGCCTTGGCAACCCAGGGCTATCTCTATGAGGCCATGACCAGAGACGCGACCTACCGCTCGTTCGTTCGGGCTCAACTGGACTGGTTGTTCGGTCGCAACCCGTGGGGGACATCGATGTTTACAGGGATCCCGGACCCGGGGATCTTTCCGCGGGATCCGCATCTGCCCACGACTAACCTGACGGGCCGTTCGATCCGGGGCGGGCTGGTGGATGGACCCGTCGCAGAGACCATTTTCAAGAGCTTGAAAGGGGTCACGCTCTCGCGCCAGGATGCATTCGCTCCATTCCAGTGCGAACAGGCGGTCTATCACGACGACATGGCCGACTACTCCAGCAATGAACCCACCATGGACGGCACCGCCTCCGCGATTTTGCTGCTGGCGCTCTTTGCCGCCCAGCGGTAATTACTGCCGCAACAACTCGTCCACGCGCACGAACCTGTATTGCCTCGAAGCCAGGGCATCAAGCAATCCGCCCAGCCGTTCGTGCATCTTGTCTTTGCGCCCCGGCCCGGCACCGATATGCAGAAGCAGGATGAAACCGTTCAATCCATTCGGATCCGACCGTTCCTTATCCAGAATGCTCTTTAGAATAGCCTCGGAAGAAGCAAAGTTTTTGTCAGCTTCCTCTGTGTAATCGGCGTTTGATCTCGTTCCTGGAGTAAAATTGACGAGTTGCAGATTCAATTCCGCGCTCCAGCGTGCTATCTCCGAGTTGTACCACTCATAGGCCGGGAGCCAATAATGGATGCGATCCCTTCTTATGCCGTACTTCTCGAGTGTGGCCAGGTTGTTTTCGAGATCGCGGCGAAATTCGTCCCGAGTGACCAGAGTTTTCTTGTCCGTTTCCCAGGCACAATAGAGCAGGTGTTTGTCGGAGTGCGGTCCCAGGTAGTGTCCGCTTTTGACGATCTTCCGCACTAGATTTGTGAAGTCCGGATTGCGCAGGAAATCGCCGGTCAAAAAAAACGAGGCATGGGCGTGATGACGGCTCAACTGTTGCAGGATGATTTCCCCGCCTTCGCCAAACTCGTGCCCGGTGAAGACCAGGGCGATCATCCGCTGATCTATTGGCCCGCGGATGATCCCGCCGTCCCGATATTCCAATTTGGCTGTACCTGCCAGCAGCGTCAAGCAGCCTATCAGGCCCGCAATGAAATGGGTTCGCATCTTTTTCAAGTATACTGCACCGCATAGAACGATAAAATCACACTTGCCTTGCCTGAATCCAAATCCCTTTGGAAAGCATTCGGCGCGCACAATGGCGAGCGTGGATTAGGCGCGATTTCCGTCGAACTCTGCTGCTTGTTCGGCCTGGTTAGTCGCGCCCCGCTGCGTTTCGTTTACGGCAAGGCATCGACCTCGGAACACAAGCTCATCCGCAAGCTCATCGAAAGTCTCAGAAAAAACGACCTGCTCCTTTTGGATGCAGGTTTCTATTACTGTGCAACCCTCCTCCGGATACTGGCCCGCAAAGCGCACTTCCTCATTCCGGCAACAGCGAACATGCGTCCCAAGGTCCTCAGGTGTCTTGGTCCTGGGGACTATCTCTGCTGCATCACCGACTCCCATAATGGAGCAACTCTCCAAGTCAGGGTGGTCTTCGTCTACCGCAACGGCTTTCGCCGGCGCCGGCTGGTGACCTCACTTCTGGATCCGTCTTTGTATCCCGCCTCGGAACTGGCCGAGCTCTATCACATGCGCTGGGATATCGAGACCTTCTACCGGGATTTCAAGCACTCGTTGCGCGCCACTTCCTGGCATTGCCATACTCCTATGACGTTTCACCAGGAACTCCTCGTGCACATGATCACCTTGTGCCTGATTCGCTGCGCAATGCTCCAAGCCAGTCAATCGAAGAGCGCACCGATGAGTAGCTTCAGTTTTGCGCGGGCGCTCACCGAAACACGGCTGTTTCTGAAACTCATAGTCTCAGGCGGGTCGACTCTTCTCTGGTCTTTTGTCTGGGACCAATTGGTACGCTCGTGTGCACAACAACTGGTGAGGAACAAGCCAGATCGTCAATCTACCCGTGATCGCCAGCAGTATCGAAGAAAGAGCCGCGGCTTGGAGAAACGCCGCCCGGGCAGAAAATCCCAGCAAAAGCCGTCACGCACTCAGCAGCCTGAACCGGAATTCCTCAAAAACAGGAGGAGCGGTGTCTATCTCTTAAGTTAACAGCATTGGGTCCGACCCCAGTCTCACGCAGTCTTCCCAGTCTCCCAGGAGAAGATTTGTCTGCCCCGCCCTCCCTATATGGGTGTAGCATCCAGCCAGCCATGAAAATCCAGATAGCTGCTGTCCTGCTGCTATCAGCCGGGCTCGCCACTGCCGCGCAACTGCCGGCGACGGTGCCGTGCGAAATCCTCATTCCTGTTCTTGACGCCGGGAAAACTGTCGTGACCGCCATCGCGCCCGACGGCAGGGCGTATCCGGTTTTTCGCCCGGCGCCCGCCGGCAAACTCGTCGAGAACATACGGACAGAACTTGGCAAGAGCTTTGCGCAACAGGTGCTGCGACTCGATCGCTACGCGCGTAACCTGGTTGCGGCACGACCCGAGACGGCCCGCACGCTAGTCGAGGAACGGCTCGCCGCGCCCATGTACCTGTTGATGTCGGCCGAGGAGGGAGGTTTCGCACGATTCGGCTTCTGGCTGGAGGACGCCGCCGCAACGCGCAAACTCGTGCTGTCCGGCTATGTCGATCTCGTGGTCAGTCAGAACAGCGTTGAGACGGGCGACTTCGAGGAGATCTTTTCGCACGAACTGGGCCATCTCATCCTGAAAGCGCTCACTGGAGGTGTGGGCAACGGGCCGTCGCGGAAGATGCACCAGAGCATGAGCGTGACCGATTATCCGACCGCATTCGACGAGGGCTACGCAGAGCACTTTCAACCGCTTGCACGCGACGCCACCACCAACGCATACCTGCGAAAGCTCATGAGTGGAGTCAGCGCTACTGACTTCGAGCTATTCTGGCTCAGCGCCGCCGATGGCCAACTGCGTACCGACGGCGTCAAGCGCAACCTGTTCATTCATCGCAAGCCGCTGCCGGCGATTGCGCTCGATCCCCACCCCGACATGTACCGGCTGTTCATCGACCAGGAGACCTCCACCGCCTTTCTTCCCACGGAACTGAAGAATGGCCAGGAGATGATGGCGAGCGAGGGTATTATCGCGACGTTGTTCTATCGCATCGTGAATGACGATCAACTGCGCAAGCATTACCTCGAGCCGTCGTTCTATCAGCGGTTTCTTGGGGGCCCTGTCGAAGCGCCGGCGCAGGCCGTCACGCCATACGAAAACGTCAACCTGAAACTGTTTGCGGCAATGGAGACGTTGCGGAGCACGGAACGGAATCGGGCTCCGATGATCAACCTGGTCGAGCAGTACGCGAAGCTGTTTCCGGACGAGGCGAAACGCATTTACGCGATATTCATCGAGACGACCTGGGGCGCGACAGTTTCGCAGCAACTGGCGTCAGGGCTGGCGCATGCAGCCGCGGAAGGTGCACGCGGTGACATCGCCGCCTTTCGCCAAGACCATCCGTTCCCGTTGCTAGATTCCACCATCGCCCAGGTGGTGGAGCGAAAGATCGCGCTCGACGCGAGTCTCGGTTCGGAGCTGTGGGTGGCAAACACGGCGTTTAAGATTGCGCCTACCGTCTGGGGAACGAAACGGAGCGAGCCGCTAACCATGAACCTGAATACGGCAAGTGTTGCGGAATGGATGAGCGTGCCGGGAGTGGATTTGCGTATGGCGCGGAAGATCATCGCGGCGCGGGACGCGCGCGGAGTCTTCCGGTCGCTCGATCAGCTGCGCGAAGCTGGCGTGCCGTCGGATGTGATTGCGCGGTTGCGCGAGATGCAAGTAGCCATGGCTCAGCTAGGAGACTACAAGCGGGAATAGCGGCCGAGGAGACTTCATCGTGCAGTCGATCATCATGCTTGTGATCGGTTCTCGCTCCATTCGCGTTCTTCCGCGTGTATCCGCGTCCTAACAAATACGCCGCCCTATTTATGGAATCGCGCACTCAGACATTCCAGAGAAACTCAAGTGTGGACGCAAACCCAAAAATCGGAATAACGAGAACGTATATGTAGGCGGCATCTCGGAAGGCCTCAACGGGAACGCCTAGTAAACGAGAGTTTTTGTATTCAGGCCTTGACCAGGTGCGAGCGAGCCCCAGATTCACCCCGGCCCCACCGGAGAGCGTGTATCCAACTAGTTGGAGGGCCACAACCAAGCCATAGTAGAACCCACCTTCCATCGTTCTGAATCGACTTCGGTGGTTGCCGTCTACGGATACGATGCCACCGATCCAGCCGCGGTAAATGGCAAGGGGGAAAGGCGCAGGAGCGTACCATCCGGCGCCGGCCGTCAGTGTGGCCCCCAGCAGATTGCCGCCGAAGTCCAGAGAAGCCGCAGCGATTGGGTGTCCTCCGTTCGAATAGCGAAGAATGGATGAGGACGCCTGAGCTTTCGAAACGATACGATCCCGAACGGCCAGACTCCCTTGGTGCCCTATATGGACCGAGACCATCCCGGCGATCAGCCCGATCGCGTAAGCACAGCCCAGCAAGAACACACCAAGCCTTGCTCTGTGAGTTGCACGCTGCACTCGCGCAAAGATCTGTGATGTTCTTATCATGGTGATACCAAGTGGCGGATTATTGCGAACATCTGATTTCCAGGCAACAGTTACTATTGAGCTCGATTGGGTAATAATTGGGCTACGATCTCTCCATAATAGTAACCCCTGCGAATCTCGATGCGCTTCAGCAGCAACCTCTCAATAAGAAAAGGCTTTCGATCATTGATGGGGAGTGACGTAAAGGAAATATCGTAGATTCCGGCAGGAACGTCCACGACCGAGAAAAGGCCATCATCATTATCAAAATCACGGTGATACACGGTCCAGGTCTCCGTTGTCAAAATCATATGAAATCTCTTTACCGGCTTGCCTGCTTCATCCACCGCCCTCCCATAAATGCCACCCTCGCCGCGCTTCAGACTTATGATCACCTCAGCATTGGGTGTCTCGCTGTCAAGGCGGCCTCCCGGCTGTTCGATGAACCCTGGAATGACCACCTGCGGAATATAGCCGGGCTTCGACACTTTAAACTTGCTCCCGGAGAGTGTTCCCGAAGAGCCGACAATTGAAAATCTGCCGTCTTTGTCGGTTCCTGCGACTCCGCCGCCACCATCCAGTTTTGCACCCTCCACAGGCATGCCGGTTTCGTCAACGACTCGGCCTTTGAAAACCTCTTTTGGGGAAACCTCCGCGTCTTCGAGGACGATTACCGATGGAGGAGCCTGTGGATCCACGCGCGTGATTTTGTTCTTGTATCCCACCGCATCGACTGTGCAATCGAACGGGCCCAAGTCTGGCGGAATGGCCAATTGCACGACTCCTTCCTCGTCACCCGTAGCGAAGTAGGCTTCATCGGACGCGTGACCGGGCGCGAAAGCTCTTGGGCTAGGGACAGCTTTTCCGCGAGCGTTTTTTACGCTAAATGAGAGCGGGAGCCCCTCTGCCAAGTGAAAATCGACACGCTGGCAATCTTTGGTCTTCAACTTGATTGCTGTGTCGCCCGGCAAGTGCCTTTCGGAAAACACCCAGAGGTTTCCATTGCCTTCAGGCAGCCCGCGCAAAAGATACTTGCCGGTCACATCGGCAGTAGTGAAAATCGGCGAAAAAGTTGAATGCAGAGTTGCCATAACGACATCTCCCATTGCCAGGCTGACCCGTGCACCTGGGATTGGCGCCCCCGCTTGATCGAGAACATATCCTTCAGCGCACGCGGGTGCCGGCAGGAGGCGATGATCCATTTCGATCGTCTCCGGAACCACAAAGTCGATCTGGGCTTCCTTCTGAGTGAATCCTTCCTTGCGCACTAGAACATATGCATGCATGGGTGATCTCAGACGGATCGTGTATCGTCCTTCGTTATCGCAAGTTTGGGAAATGAGAGGCGTTGGCCATTCGTATCTAGGCCACTCCCCCTTCGAGCTGTGCAACGAGACTACCGCCCCAGGCAGCGGCCCGCCCTGTTCCGATGTCACCTTCCCTATAAGGACAAACATTGCGTTTCTTTCGTAATCTTGGAGCCTCGCCTCCTTTACGGATATATAGGAAGGTCTTCTTTGTGGCTGCACGGAAAGATCGGCTCGCGTCTGAGGAATCTCGAACTTGTTTTCAACCGCGGAGGACGCTACTCGGTGAGCGAGCTGATTATTTCGCTGCCTTTCTGAATGCCAAAGCGTGCCCAGGATCAGAACCAACAACAGAAGTAACCAGAGCCACCGCCTCCGTCTGCCTGCCATTATGGCCTCCATCCTCAGATTTTTCGGTTATGCCTTCCAGGATTTGCAGGCTGGTCCGCGACCTCGATTTTATGCCTAACTTACGGATAAGTGAGCTAGAATCGCAGACTAAAGATTCTCCGGAGGATTGCACCATGACTCGCAAAATGTTTGGGCTAACGCTCGCATGTGTCCTCGTCATCGCCGTTTCGGCTGCGCCGCAGCAGCCACCCGCTCAGAACCCGCCGGGCGGCGCGCCGGGCCAGGCGCAGTCGCTGACCGTCTGGGTCCCGCACACTGTCACGCCTGAAAAGCTAGATGCTGACCTCAACGCGAAAATCCGCACTGAGGGCATGGAACATTCGAAGATCATGTGGATCGAACACATGTTGGCCGATGTCTACGGCCCGCGGCCGACTGGCTCACCCAGCCATGAAGCGGCGGCCAACTGGGCAATCAAGACGATGCAAAGCTGGGGCATGACGAATGCTCACCTCGAGCCGTGGGACTGGGGCCACGAAGGCTGGTTAAACGAGCGCGCATCGGGCTTCCTCACTTCGCCGGTCAAGGCCAACCTGAAGTTCGAGGTGGTTGCCTGGTCGCCGTCGACGAATGGAACAGTATCCGGTCCTGTGGTGAAGCTTGTCCCACCGCACGGCCCGATGGCGCCGGCCGAACCAATGGCCCCGGCCGCCGGCGGCCGAGGGGGTTCCGGCGGTCCCCAGGGTCCGACCTACCTCGGACCAACCGAGGCTGAGTTAAACACCTACCTGATCGATAAGGCACCGCTCGTAAAGGGGGGCATCGTCATGGTCGGCGACTGGACGTACGTGCCGATTAACTTCACCGAACCTCAGAAGCGGATTGCCGACGATGTCGCCAAGGCCCGTTATATGCCGCCGGATCCCAACGCGCCCCGCGGACGTGGCTTTGGCGTCTTCCCGGGCGGCGGGGGCCGTGGCGGCGGGGCAGCGCCGGCCGCCGACGGCCGTTTGACGACGCAGCAGGTCAACCAGCGCATCGCCACGTTCCTGCGCGACAATCCGCCGGCGCTGCGTCTCAACGACGCTGCGCGCGCCCAGGGCATCATCGTCGGACAGAATCCGCCGAGCTACGACCACACGACCCAGGTGCCCGGCGTCATCCTGCGCAATGATGACTACGGACGCATCTCGCGCATCATCGACGACGGCACTGCGGTCACGGTCGAGTTCAACATCGTCAACCACTACTATCCCGAAGGCAAGATGTCGTACAACACGATTGCGGAGATTCCCGGCTCGGACAAGGCGGATGAAGTCGTGATGCTCGGGGGTCACCTCGACTCCTGGCACACGGCCACGGGAGCGGCCGATAACGCGATCGGCTGCGCGATCATGATGGAGGCCGCGCGGATTCTCGAGACAGTCGGCGTCAAGCCACGTCGCACCATCCGCGTTGCCTTGTGGGGCGGCGAAGAGGAAGGGCTGCTCGGATCGATCGCTTATGTGAAGCAGCACTTCGGCTCGGCCGAGGCGCCGACGAAAGAGTGGGCCAAGCTCGACGCCTACTGGAACATTGACTCAGGCACGGGCCGCGTCCGCGGCGCATCGATCTTTGGACCTCCGGAAGCCGGCGTCATCCTTGCGCAGTTCTTCAAGCCTTTCGAGGAGTGGGGCATTTACGGCGCGGTGACGACCGTCAGCCGCGTGACCAGCGGCACCGACAGCACGTCGTTCAACAACGGCGGCTTGCCGGGCATCGGCACCCAGCAGGACCCGATCGAGTACAACAGCATCACCCACCACACCAACCTCGATACCTACGAACGGATCATTCCAGACGATGTGATGAAGGACGCAGTAATCACGGCGTCGGTTGTCTACCATATCGCAAACCGCGACAAGATGATGCCGCGCTTCGCTCCCGACGAGATGCCGGCGCTGCCGGCAGCCCGGGGCGGTGGCGCCGCCGGCGGCCGCGGCGGGAACGCGGGGCCGTCAGCGGAGAGCCACATCTTCGCGGCCGCGAAGAATAAAGCGTTAGCCGTCGCCGCGCCTGGATTGCTCGGCGCCGGTGCGGCCGCGGGCCAGGCGGCCGTGACGTCTACAGGGTCCATCGACACCAACCCGACGCACGGCAAGGTCACACTCAAGCCCGATGGCAGCTTCGTCTATACGCCGGACAAGGATTTCGCGGGCGCCGATTCGTTTACCTACAAGATCAGCAGTGGCGGAGTCACCAGTACCGCAGGCACCGTGACGTTGGTGGTCAAGTGAAGAAATGAGGCAATGGGGCAAGGCCGGCTTCCATCGCCGCCTTGCCTCATTCCTTCAACGATCTCACACTTGTTTATTATTCTCTCCCCAAACAAGAAAAGTCGCGCCGGCCTACGACCTCTTGACTAGATCTCCAAGCAGAATGACCAGGGCCGTTATAGCAAGGATTGCAGAACACGCAGGTCGTTCTTCCTTGCCACCATTCCTCTCGAAGATGTATTTGCTTCCGTATTCCACCATTGCCGTCGGGGAACCGGACAAACGCCGGGAAATCCGAATTGTGAGATAACTCTTGTAAATTCAACGAAATGCCTACAGACAAGGCCGGATCTCGGAAAAACTGTCGGGTTTCTGTACAAATCGGTTGATAAGACTCGTTTACAAAAAGGATTTTAGCCTGAGGTTTCTCCGCGAAAAGTCCAATGGATTCAATAGAATCTAACTGTGTGTTTCCTGCCGGCCGGAAAACCGGCGTTGTGGTGTCGATATTGCTTTCAATTAGAGGCGATTTCTTGCAACGAACCGGATAGGGCTGCCGACCTATCACGACATAAGGGAACAAGACTCCCGATGCAGGACACAATAACCATGCCGACAATCCGCACAGAGGTTCCTGGCGCTATGCCAAACGACGCCGCCCAGGAGGATCCGACTCTCAAATCGCGGTCCAGGCGTTTCCCCATCCAGACCCTGCTTCGCTATCGCCAGAGCGGTACGACTGACTGGAACGAAACCACCACTGTCAACATCAGCTGCTCCGGCGTCCTATTTGAAACCGCCGAGAAACTGCCGGTCGATACTTTTCTTGAAATGCAGATCCTGTTTCCGGCCAAGACCACACGGGGGGTACCCTCGAACGTCCGCTGCCGAGGGCCGGTCATCCGCACGGCGCCGTCTCAGGCAGCCGCAGCGATACACTACTACCGCCTTCGACGGACCACGACCTGATCGGGTCCCTACTTGATGCGCTTCCGCATTGAACGGGGTCGGACCACGGTAAGTTGAATCTTTCCAGGACGATACCTCTCAGACACCCCCATAAAACAGGGTTACACGCAGTTTTCGGCCTCATTTTCTCGTTCTAAGGAACTTCGCTGGTGGCCAATCCCAACTGCGCCCATCAGGGTGTTGGCTTGGGCATGGCGGTTCGCAGCTCTCTGTCGCGCTCGCAAAGCAGGATTGCACGGTTTCTTACTAGCGACTCGTTTGGAGTGCGAGAAAGTCGTCGACCATGGGACGCAGCTTACGCGCCTGCACGACAGGCGCGGGCGCGCCGTCGGGCGCCGCGAGTCCGGCGCGGTTGTGCCAGAGGGTGGCGAGTCCGATGCGCGCGGTGCCGAACAGGTCGAATCCGGAGCCCGCGACGAACAACACGCGTTCTGTCGGCAGTCCGAGTTCGCGCAGCGCCAGGCGATAGGGCGCAGGGTCGGGTTTGTAATTTCCGGCGCGTTCGGCTGTCACGATGCATTCGAAGGGTGCCTTCAGCCTCGCGGCGGCGCGCCGGCCGAGCCGTTCCGAGCAGTTGGTCACAACCCCCAACCTGTATGCGGGTGCGAGATCGCGCAGCAGCGCGCAAGCGTCGTCCCAGGGCCGCAAATCATCCCATGATGCTTCGAGCCGGGCGGCATGTGATGCGCTGAGTCCGCTGGCAAGCGCGGCCTCCGCAACCAGATCTTCATAAGGCCGGTAGGCCCCGCAGCCGTAAGTCAGACGCAGGTATTCGGCGCGCCACGCGCGGCCAGCGTCCTCGCCACCCGCGACGCGGTTCCAAAGCGACCAGGAATCGAGCAGCGCTGTGAGCAGGTCGAACAGGATCGCGTCGTATCGAGTCATGGCGGCAAATATAGAGCCACGGTTTACAAGTGAAATTAGCGGCTTTTGGGAATCCAGTTACGTTGACTTTCTCGATTGATCCCGAGACCCATTATGGATCCGGACGAGACATATTACTCCAGGACCAGCTGAGAGAATTGCAATTCTCACGCACTGCCGACATCAGTTGACACAATCAGTAAAGTGGAATGAGGACGGACACAATGCCGTTAACTTAAGGGGAGATTCATCCTCGAGCAGAAATCAGACGGCCACGAATTTCACGAATTCCACAAAAATGGCCCTGAAGAGCCGGTCGACAGATGGAAGATTTCGTGGAATTTGTGAGATTCGTGGCGTCTTCTTGAATTCTTGCTTAAGTTAGCAGCATTGGGACGGACGAGCGGAGGCCTTGACCTCGATGGAAGACGCGGCTCGTCCTTGCTACTAGCCGATCGGTTGAAAATGATAAAGTGAGCGGTGCTGGAAGAGTGCTCGAGGCATCAGGACACAAAGGAACCATGCCGACCACGATGGATCTCAGAATGCTGATGACATGGAAAGCGCTGCTTTCCTCGTGGGACGCCTGGCTTCTCACGTTCGCTCTTGCGGTCCTTGTCCCAACGGTCGGCTATCTGCGCTTTCGCCGCCTGCAGAGACACACCGGTCCGATCGTTCCAATCCGAAAGAAACTCGTTTTCTACGCCGTGATCATATGCGGGCAATGGGCACTCGTTGCCGCAATGCTCCTGGTG
>Ga0187854_10000911_pt1 | contig 32352 bp, 30 predicted proteins | sample June2016WEW_6_15_FD_132445 | JGI IMG/M metagenome (GOLD analysis project Ga0187854, IMG submission 132445) | Peatland microbial communities from SPRUCE experiment site at the Marcell Experimental Forest, Minnesota, USA - June2016WEW_6_150 | ecosystem: Environmental > Terrestrial > Soil >... | reverse complement strand
CGAGAATTCAAGGGTAACCATATCGGGTCCGGCAGATTCCAGCCACTTGTCCAGGAGGGCTCTGCCATCCCTGTCCCCGTGGATGACGCCGAGCATGACAAAAACGTTCTTCTGCCTGTCGTATGGCTCCAACATGCGACCGCTAGAGTACCATGACACTGGAGACCTGTCAAACGCGCGGACCTGCGGCCGGACACACCCGTAACCGCGGGAAAAAGAGCGCATCGGTTTTCGAATGCGCGTAGGTTATGTGCTCCGTCTGGTGGGCTTTACAGGTTTTTTCTTGTCGACGGCCTTTTTCTTTGCAGCAGCCTCTGCCTGCCGCCTCTGCACGTCCATCAGCTTCATTGCGCCGAGGTCTTTTTCCAACCGGGCTATGTTCGCCTTGAGCTGCACAGCCTCCGCGTCCGCGTTCTCGACCTTTGAGCCAAGCGCAGCTACCTGTGCTTTGAGGGTTTCCACCGATTCTTTGTTCGACTCAAGCCTCAACTGAGCGATATCGGATTTAAGACCGTCGATCTTTACGAAGGCGACGAAAAGCAGCACGACGAGACCGCCGGCTACGATCGTCGGCGCGACAAACCACCTCTTCGTCTTCGGGGCACCCGTTTCATTGTCTGCCGCACTGCTATGCACCGAAGGGGTTTCCGCATCCTGGTCCCTGAGAAATTCCTCCACGCTCCGTGCCCGCCTCTTCTTATTGAAACCGAACATTCGCTTCTCTCCTTGTCACACGTGAAACGTCAGCTTCTTTGTGCGTCCCGGGCGCGCCCCTTGCGCTAGTCTATCTCCCGTACGCAACCTTTTTCAATACTTTCCTTTTAGGCGCTGCTCTCGGCAAGGAGGCTCTTCACCTTTTCCATATCTTCGTACGCCTCTTTTATCGCTCCCTGGTTCCTGAGCAGGTAGGAGGGGTGATAGGTGGGCAGGAGCTTCGTGCCCTTATACGAGGTAAAAAAGCCTCGCACTTTTGTAATCCTCGCGTCCACCCCCATGAGTGTATTGTAGGCGTGTTTTCCAAGGGTGCAGATGAGCCGCGGCTTTATCAGCGCAAGCTGCGCAACAAGATAGCCTTTGCAGACCTCCACCTCCCGGGCTTCAGGGTCCCGGTTATTGGGCGGCCTGCACTTGAGGACATTGCAGATGAAGACATCTTTCCGGTTGAGGCCTATCCTTTCGATCATCTGGTCGAGCAGCTTGCCTGCCCTGCCGACAAAGGGCCTTCCCTGGCGATCTTCTTCCTCGCCCGGCGCTTCACCGACGAAGACCACTCGGGCCCGTTCGCTGCCCTCGCCGAAGACCACCGACTTCCGGCTGCGGCTCAACTCGCAGCGGGTGCACCTGCCTACTTTCGCCTTCAGGCCGGTGAGGGTCGGCTCTTCCTGACCGCCCGAGACGTACCGGTCGATACCCATGTGCAGAAGAGCGGAGAGAAAGCGTTGCGGGTCAAGGGTATCCATGGTCACGCGAACATATCGGGGCGTTTTTTCAGCTTTTTCTCTGTCTCCAGGAGAAAGGCTGTTTGCAGGAGAAGCATTTCGTCGAGAGGCTTCCCGATGATCTGCAGGCCGATAGGCAATCCCTTGTCGTCAAAGCCGCAGGGCAGAGAAATGGCGGGCAGACCCGCGAGATTGACCGGGATAGTGAATATATCCGACAGATACATAGTGAGCGGGTCTTCGGTCTTTTCACCGATCTTAAAGGCGGTAGTAGGCGAGACCGGTGTGACGATCACGTCGCACTGCTCAAAAGCCTTGTCGAAATCGCGCCTTATCAGGGTTCTCACCTGGCCGGCCTTCCTGTAATACGCGTCGTAGTAACCTGAGGACAGGACGTACGTGCCGAGGATGATCCGCCTCTTGACCTCTTTTCCGAAGCCGCGCGACCGTGTCTGCTTGTACATGTCGATAATGTCTTTTCCGTCCACCCGCATACCATATTTTACCCCGTCGTACCGGGCGAGATTCGAGGAGGCTTCGGCCGTACAGATGATGTAGTAGGCGGCGACCGCAAATTCGGTATGGGGCAGGGAGATGGGTACTATTGCCGCCCCGAGCCCCTCGAAGGTCTTGATCGACCCCTCAACCGCTGTTTTGACCTCCTGTTCCATGCCTTCGATAAAATACTCTTTCGGCATACCGATCCTTAAGCCCCTGATCTCCTTGCCGAGAGCGCCGGCATAATCGGGAACCGGCTGCGGTATGGAAGTGGAATCCATAGGATCGTGACCCGCGATCGCTTTCAGCACGACGGCGCAGTCCGCCACATTTTTCGCAATTGGTCCTATCTGGTCAAGGGATGAGGCAAAGGCGACCAGACCGTACCGCGACACCCTCCCGTAGGTGGGCTTCAGTCCTACCGCACCGCATAGCCCTGCCGGCTGTCTGATGGAGCCGCCTGTGTCGGTCCCAAGGGCTGCAGCGCAAAGACCGGCTACCACCGCTGCCGCGGATCCCCCGCTTGACCCACCCGGTATACGGCTCAGGTCCCACGGGTTCTTCGTGACCTGAAAAGAGGAATTCTCGGTGGAGGAACCCATGGCAAATTCATCCATATTAATCCTGCCAAGGTGGATGTAGCCGCTCTCGTCCAGTTTCTTTATAACCGTCGCATCATAGGGCGGAACGAAACCCTTAAGGATCTGGGAAGCGCATGTGGTCTCGACCCCTTTGGTGCAAAGGATGTCCTTCATGCCGAAAGGAATGCCCGTAAGCTCGCCGTCGCTGTGGGCGCGAATCCTTTTGTCGGCCTCCGCAGCCTTTTCGAGCGCCATCTTTTCTGTGAGCCTGATGTAGCACCGGGTAAGGCCGTCGTATTTTTTTATCCTGTCCAGATAGAAGCGGGTCAATTCAACAGAGGTGATCTCCCCGCTCTTCAGAAGACCCCTCGTTTCCGCTATGCTTTTTTGCAAAAGCTCTTCCATGCCGTCTCCTAGTCGGTTTCTATGATGGGCGGAACCTTGAAGAAGGGGCCAACGCGTGCCGGTGCATTACCGACGGCCTCCTCCACCTGAAAGTTAAGCTGCACCGTATCTTCCCTGAACACATTGACAAGGGGGATCGCATGGGTCGTCGGCTCTATTCCTGTCGTATCGAGTGAATTGAGCTGGTCCATATACGCGAGGATCCGGTCCAATTGCTGCGTGTACAGGTCGATCTCTTCAGGCCCGAGCTCCAGCCTGGCCAGATGTGCGACGTATTCCACTACCCTTCCCGTTATTTTCATATCCACCTCATTCGCACGCGGCCGCCGCTTTTATAATATCTCCTCTCGTCACTATACCTACAAGTTTGTCATTATCGACGACCGGTACCCTGTTGATGCCTTTTTCACTCATGATTCTTGCCACGTTGACGGCGAGATCGGCCGATGCGACACAGACGACCTCTTTCGTCATCACGTCCTGCACCATAAGGTCCCGAAGTGTTCCCGATTCGAATCCTTTCAGGATATCCGTCCGGGATATGACGCCTACGAGCATACCTTTTTCCACCACAGGCATCCCCGAAATATGGAACAAATCGAGTTTGTTCACGATAACCCCAAGCTTTTCCATGGGATGGCACGTTACCACACTTTTGTTCATCACCTCCACAACCTTCATCTTCCCCCCTTAGAATGGTTGGCCGAACAGCACCATCTCGTGCAGATACTTCTGGAATGTTTCGACCGTCTTCATCGCCCTGCGAAGTTTCCCCATCTCCTCAGAGTTCAGGCTCGCGGGATCGACATAGTTCATACTGCCCGGGCCCGTGTGGCTAAGCTGGTTCACGATGCGAAAACGGGCAAACAGAAGGTATGCCTCTATGAGGTCATCCGCCATTTCCTTTGTCATCATATTCATCTCCCTGATCCGCTTGATCCTTTTCAGGGTGTTTGTCTCGTGCAGTCCTTCAGCGAGGGAAAGAGCCCGGACGGACATCACGAGGGGCGACCATCCGAGGACCTTCAGATTGAATTTGCCTTTGTAGTCACCGCTTGTCTCCACCTTGAACTTATTGAAGAACCCGAGGGCGGTGGGCATCATGACGGAGGCTTCCGTGATTTGCTTCATGACGCGCCTGTTCTCTTTCAAGAGGGAGAAAAAATGATCGAGAAGCGGCCTGAATTGCATCAGGTCGCCATGGATCACGCGGGCATCGGTGAGAATGATGAGGTCGAGAAGCTCCAACGCGCCTTCCCCCCGGGTAAGGGTTTCCTCGATCCTGGCCTTCCAGGCCTCTTCAGAGCCGCGCCACTTTTCATTGGAAGGCATGATGCCCCCTTTGCATTTCTCGAACCCTGCCTCGTGAAGCCTTTCCGTGACGCGTCTGCTAAATTCCTGATAGTAGTATCCAAGGAGGTCGGAGGAGGGCGCATCATCCGGCCCGCCCTGCCCGATAAACCGTCTCTTCAGGTCGCCGGTTATCGTGGTCTCTCGCCCGGCGTTGTAGACGAGCATATTATCCTGATCGGTCACGAACGTCTGCTCGTCCCGGCCCTCGCTGCCGAGACCGATCCAGCAATAGCCCGAGGGCGCCGGTCCAAAGCCGGCGGCCGCCATCTCTTCCTCCACCAGCGTGAGGGCCCGTATTGTCAGCCGGTCTCTTACAATACGGAAGAGATCATGCACATCGGCGATCGCCTGTTCCTCTTCAAAATAGATCCTTATGCCCGCCACCGAGACAAGATGGCAGTTCCGCAACGCGCTGAAGTCCGGTGTAGCGTCGATAAACTCAAGGACCCTCAGAAACTCGGACTCGAAGCGCTCACTCTTTCTCAGGGCCTCCCACAGCGTTTCCCTGAGCCGGACCAGGATATTGTAGCGGTCGTGGCGCAGCAGCGTCTTATCATGCATGATCGCGCCGTATTCGGCGACGAAGCTATCGACAATCGAAAAATCGAGCGCCATCAACTCCTCAAAAGCTCTTCCAGCATCCCCTTGCTCGCAAGCAGCTTTTCCCGCCTCACACGGAGCTCTTCGAACGTTGCTTTTTCTTTTGCCAGTATGGCATCGGGTGCTTTTTCCCTGAAGGCCCTGTTGTTTATTTTATTGAAAGCCCGGTCGATCTCTCCAGCGATCCGGCTAAGCTCCTTCTCCACCCTTGCCCTTTCCCGGTTGATGACCTCGATGTCCCGGATGGGGACGAATACCTCGACGTCTTTACATATGCCCAGGGCAGCCCTCTTCGGCGCCTCACCGGTCACATAGGCAATGTCCGAGACCCGCGCCAGCTCCTTGATGTAATACCCGTAGACATCGAGAAGAGGCCGGTGGCCGTTTGCCCGGATCAGTACCTCGATCTTCGCGCCCGGGGGAAAGCCCATCTCGCCCCGTATATTCCTCACCGTGTCGATGATGCCCATGATCATGCCCATCTGGGCCTCGCTTCTCTCATCCACTTCACCCGGCTCGACCAGCGGGAAAGCCGAGATCATGATGCTCTCATCGTGCGTGTAGGGCAGCCTCTGGTAGATCTCCTCGGTCACAAAGGGCATGAAGGGGTGGAGCAGCTTGAGCGTAGTGATAAGGGTCGAGCAGAGAGTGGACGCGGTGGACCCTCCGTCGAAGGCCGTCACCTTGCCGTAAAGGTTCGGTTTTATCAACTCTAGGTACCAGTCGCAGAATTCGTGCCAGGTAAAGCTGTAGAGGCTGTGGGCTGCATCGCTAAACCGATAGGCGTCGATTGCCTCGGATACCTCCTTTATCACCCGCTGGAGGCGCGATCTGATCCATTTATCAGGGAGAAAGGCGGACGGAGCGTGCATCGGTGAGAACGTCGCATTCTCAAGCAAAGAGACGGTGAGGCGGGCGGCATTCCAGACCTTGTTGACGAAGTTCCTGCTTCCCTCGATGCGCTCCTCCGAGAGAAGTACATCCCTTCCCTGGGCGGCCAGCATGGCGAAGGTGAACCGGAAGGCATCGGTGCCGTACCGGTCGATCATGAGGAGCGGGTCGATCACGTTCCCCTTTGATTTGCTCATCTTCTTGCCTGCGGCGTCCCTCACAAGGGCGTGGATATACACGTGTCTGAACGGCACGCCGCCCATGAAGTGGAGCCCCATCATGATCATCCGGGCAACCCAGAAAAAGAGTATATCGAAGCCCGTTACCAGCAGGGAAGTAGGATAGAAGGTTTTGAGATCGCAGGTCTCATCGGGCCAGCCGAGCGTTGAAAAGGGCCACAGGCCCGATGAGAACCAGGTGTCGAGCACGTCCGATTCCTGCCTTGCCGGGCTTGCGCATCTCGGGCAGGCTGTCACGTCCTGCCGCGACACGTAAGATTCGTTGCATGTGTCGCAGTACCAGACCGGGATACGGTGTCCCCACCAGATCTGGCGCGATATACACCAGTCCTTGATGTTCTCCATCCAGTCGAAGTAGACCTTTTCCCACATCTCGGGGATGATCGTCACACGGTGGTTGCGCACCGCTTCAATCGCGGCTGCCGCCAAAGGTTTCATGCGCACGAACCACTGGAGCGAGACGATGGGCTCCACGATCGTCTTGCAGCGGTAGCATCTTCCGATTATGAGCGGGTAGTCCTCTATTTTTTCGAGCAGACCGTCTGCCCGAAGGTCTTCGACAATGCGCTCCCTCGCCTCAAACCGGTCCATCCCGCAATACTGCAATGCATGCTCGTTCATTCGGCCGCCGTCATCGATAACCTTCACTACCCCGAGACGATGCTTTTTGCCGATCTCGAAGTCGTTGAAGTCATGGCCCGGAGTTATTTTGAGCGCGCCTGTCCCAAAGGCCATGTCGACGTAAGCATCGCCGATTACAGGGATCTTTTTGTGGACAAGGGGCAGGATAACCTCTTTCCCGATCAGCGATGCGTACCTTGGGTCTGCCGGGTTCACGGCCACGGCCGCATCCCCCAGCATGGTTTCGGGTCTCGTCGTGGCGACCGTGAGGAAGCCACCGCTTCCGGCAATGGGGTATTTGATGTAATAGAGATGTCCCTTTGTCTCTTCGTGTTCCACTTCCACGTCGGAAAGAGCGGTCTTACACCGGGGGCACCAGTTGATGATATAGTTGCCCCGGTAAATGAGCCCTTCTTCATAGAGCCTGACAAATACCTCCCGCACGGCACGGCTCAGGCCTTCGTCCATGGTAAACCGCTGGCGCGACCAATCACAGGAAGCGCCAAGCCGCATCAGTTGCTCGATGATAAGGCCGCCCGATTTCTCCTTCCATTCCCACACTCTCTTTATAAACTCGTCCCTCCCTATGCTTTCCGCGGAGGCCCCCTCTTTGGCGAGATCCCTCTCAACCACATTCTGCGTGGCTATGCCCGCGTGGTCGGTGCCGGGCAGCCAGAGCGTGTTAAAGCCGGACATTCTCTTGAAGCGCACCACGACATCCTGAAGGGTGTTATTGAGGGCATGGCCCATGTGCAGAACGCCCGTCACGTTGGGCGGCGGTATCACAATAGAGAAAGGCGGTTTCGCTGAAACGCCCTCTGCGGTGAAATAGCCCTTTTCCATCCATAAACGGTACCATTTCTGCTCCACCTGCTTCGGATCGTAGACCTTGTCTATCACGCGATGGACTCCTTCAATAATTTGTCGATCTCTTCCCTGATCACTTTTTCAGCGATCTCCAAAAGCATCTGCGTGACATAATCTTCGACGTACCGGGTCAGGATAGGGGCGAGCCGGCTGGAAAGCTTTTGTGCCGCCTCTTCCATGGCCTGGTTGAGCACTGCCTTGAACTGCTGCTCAAGCTCCGATTGAGGAGCACCGGCGTCAACAGCACCTTTCATCTCCGGGAAGCAGACGGCATTGTCGCGGACGGTATCATCCATCGCCTGTCTCAGCCGCCTTCCGATCATGGTCTGCAGCTCTATCTCTTCGGGTACGGCCGCTTTTGTCTTTTCCACCTCTTCGGGTGCGGCCGCTTTTGTCTCCACCCCGGCGGATTCTTCCGCTGCTCCGGCCTGGCACGGACCGGGTGCGGTAGTTTCGGTTGGCTGTTCTTCGACCTGCGGCCGGAGAGTCTCTTCTTTTTCCTCCACGAGGTCGGTCAATTCGATCACGTCGTCCTCGCTCGTGATAGTCTCATAGACCCTGAAAAAATTGACCGGTTTCTCTATGACGCCGTCGACCTGATACCCCAAAAGCTCGGTGGTATCGGCCTCGTCTTTGAGGAAGAAAAAGCTTGCCTTGTCAAGGTACCCCTGTTTCTGCAGCTTCTTATGGACCTCGATGCCGTTCATCTTCGGAAGGTTGACGTTGACGAGGTAGATATCGGGGCTCAATCTGGCCGCGATCTTTTCAACCTCCTTCCCGTTCGGCGCGTAAAGGATCTCGTAGTGTTCCTTCGAGAATATGGTCATAAAGCCTTGCTGCAGCTTCTCGTCCCTGTCCGCAACGACTATTGTTCTTCTCATTGTCTGACTCCCCTTAAGCGGGCATTTTCCAAGGCATGGGAAGGAATATCTTCTCGAAGAGATTAAAGGCATAGCGATCGGTCATCCCCGCGATATAATCGCAGACGCAGGTGGAAGGCGGTGCATAGAACGACGCATACCCGGCCTCTTCGAGAAAAACGTCCGGCCTCTCCACGAAGCAATGGTAAATGTCCTCGATAATCTTCGAACACTTCTCGAAGTCCTCATGGACTGTGTTGTTCTCGTAGACGCGCTCGTAGAGAAAATCCCGAAGCTCGATCATGCACGCTTCAATCTCCTCCTCGATGGATAAGCCGCCCGTCTTCAGTGTCTCCCCCAGTACCGCCCGCACCATGCGGTCTATTCTCTGGGAATGGGTATCACCGAGGACGCTCCGGCACCTGCCGGGCAGGTCATCGAGCGTCATCACGCTGCCCCTTATCGCGTCATCGATGTCGTGGTTGATATAGGCAATCACATCTGCGACCCTGACGACCTCCGCCTCTCTGGTCAGGGGTTTGTCCGCCTCCTCCGTGATCACGATCGCGCCCCGGCCTTTCGAATGTTTCAGAATCCCATCCCTGACTTCTATGGTCAGATTCAGGCCCTGTCCTTCCCTTTCGAGGATGTCGACCACTCTCAAACTCTGCTCGTTATGGCGGAAGCCGCCCGGATGGAGCCTGTCCAATGTCGCCTCCCCTGCGTGACCGAACGGCGTATGGCCGAGATCATGGCCTAATGCTATGGCTTCGACGAGGTCCTCGTTCAAACAAAGTGATTTGGCGATCGTCCTCCCAATCTGAGAAACTTCGAGGGTATGGGTAAGGCGGGTCCGATAGTGGTCGTCCGAGGGGAAAAGGAAAACCTGAGTCTTATATTTCAGCCTGCGAAAGGCCTTGCAGTGAACAATCCTGTCGCGGTCGTGCTGAAACGCCGGCCTTATATCGCAGGGGACTTCTTCCCTGATCCGTCCCCTGGTATGGCGGCTCTTCTGCGCGTATGGCGAGAGGTTTGTCTCCTCCCTGTCTTCTAACATTTGTCTGATATTCATATGGACAAAGAGTAATAATACCGACGTAATCTATCATACGCAAAGGACTATTTCAACAAAAGAGAGCGTGGTTCAGCGATTCCCGCCGACCTGCATTTGATCCGAAAGTCGCCCGCCGCCTGAAAAAAGGCCCGCAGCGCGTTATATTCTTACTGACGCGCCAAAAGCGGCGCGGAAAAGGAGAGTGCCATCGCAAGAGGCGACGTGAACCTCGTCTGCTGCATCAAACAGGTGCCCGACACCGCTGACGTGAAGATAGACCCGGAGACGAATACGCTCATCCGCTCGGGGATCGAGTCCATCACGAACCCCTACGACCTCGTGGCAGTGCAGGCAGCCGTCGACCTTAAAGGAAGATACGGCGGGACGGTGACCGCCATAAGCATGGGGCCGCCCCAGGCGGAGCAGGCGCTCAGGGAGGCGCTGTCGCTTGGCGCAGACAGGGCCGTCCTGCTCTCGGACCGGGCCTTCGCGGGCGCCGATACCCTTGCCACGAGCTACACCCTCTCCAGGGCAATCGACAAGCTCCGACAGGAGGGTCCCATCGATCTCGTCATATGCGGGAAACAGGCCATCGACGGCGACACCGCCCAAGTGGGACCGGGCATTGCCACCCGCCTCGGGTGCACGCAATTTACCTACGTCACGGAGATCAGGCAGGTCGATCAGACAGGCGGCCGCGTGACGGTGAGACGAAAGGCGGAGGGCGGCTCCGAGGTTATCATCGGTTGCCTTCCCGCCGTGCTCACCGTCGAGCTGGAGCTGACGAAGGTCAAGAGGGCCTCCCTTCCCCGCCTGATCGACGCCCAACGTGTCCCGGTCGCGGTATGGGATGCCGAATCCCTCCAGGCGGAGCCCGAGCGGCTCGGTTTGAAGGGTTCACCCACGTGGGTGAGGAGGATATTCTCTCCCCCCTTAAAGAAAGGCGGGCCCCGCTTCGATGCGCGCGAGGACGCCCGGCACGCGGTAGAAGCGTGCGTGGCCGCCCTCCTTGACGACGCGGCGTTCGCTGAGCAGTTGCTGAAGCATTGGGAGCGCTAAAGAAGAGAGATGGCCGGGAACAAAAAAGGGATCGAGCTCGCCGAGGTAATTCCGGATAAGTGCATCGGCTGCCAGTTGTGCGCCGGGATCTGCCCGGTCGGCGCCATCGAGATAATCGACGGGGTTGCCCGCATCGATCCTGACGCCTGCATCGGCTGCGGCAAGTGCGCCGACGTCTGTCCTGTCGAGTCGATAAAGTTCGAGAGAAAGAGGCCCAGGGCGGTCAGGAAAAAGAAGGCGGAGACGCCGGCGGGCGTCCCCGGATACGAGGGGGTGGCCGTCTTCGTGGAGGTCTTGGAAGGCCGGGGCGCGAGCGTCTCATGGGAACTCGTGGGGAAGGCGAGGGACCTCGCCGGGAAGCTGGGGACGACGGTGCTCGGCTTCGTGGTGGGCCGCGAGGTGGAGGAGGTCGCCCGGCAGGCCCTCGCGTACGGCTGTGACGACGTGCACGTGGTCGACGATCCCCTGCTCGAAACCTACCTCCCCCGATCCTACGGAAAGGCGGTGAGCGATCTCTGCGCCACTGTGAAGCCCGAGATACTGCTCATGGGCGCAACGCTGGCGGGTCGCGATCTCTCGGGCGTCGTGGCGACCATCCTGGAGACGGGACTGACCGCCGACTGCACGGGCCTCGACATCGATGAGGAGAAGCGTATCCTCCTCATGACGAGGCCCACTTTTGGCGGCAACATCATGGCGACCATCTTTTGCGAGCGCCACCGGCCGCAGATGAGCACGGTGAGGCCGAAAGTCTTCAAATTCCCCGAAAAGGACGCGGAAAGGAAGGGGAGCATCCACCATCATCCGTTCGAGCCGCCGGCGGGCGAGCTCCCGTCCGTCGTCGAGCTTGTCAGGGACGCTGCCGCCGGGGGTCTCGTCGACATCACCCGGTTCCCCGCCCTCATCGTTGCGGGGAAAGGGGCATGCGACGCGGAATCGATGCCCATGTTCCAGCGGCTCGCCGACCTCCTTGGCGGGATGATCGCCTGCTCCAGGCCCGTCGTCGAGTCGGGCCTGCTGCCCTATGAGCGCCAGGTCGGCCAAACGGGAAAGACCGTCGCCCCGAAGCTCTACGTTGCCATCGGCGTCTCGGGCGCGGTCCAGCACCTCGTCGGCATGCAGGGCTCCGAACGGATCGTCGCCATCAACTCGGACCCCCAGGCGCCGATATTCAGCGTCGCCGACGTGGGCATCATCGGGGACTACAAGAACGTGGTGCCCCTTTTGATCGATGAGCTGGAGCGAAGAATGAAATGGGAGACGAGGGGGGCTTAGCACACATGGGAGAGCAGTTCGACGTCGCGGTCGTGGGAGCGGGTCCGGCAGGCAGCTCGGCCGCAGCCATCCTCGCCGAAAAGGGTGTGAAAACCGTTGTCTTCGAGCGCGGGGAGTACCCGGGCGCCAAGAACATGTCGGGAGGCGTACTCTATGGGCACGACCTCGCCCGGATCGTGCCCGACTTCGCGGAGAGGAATTGTCCTATCGAGCGGAACATCGTCGAGTCGCAGGCCTGGTACCTCTCCGCAGACGGCGGCTACGCCGTGAGCTTCCGCGACCGGGTTTTTGAGGAGACGCTCAAGTTCAACAGCTTTACCGTGGGCAGGGCGAAATTCGACCGATGGTTTGCGGAGCAGGCCAAATCCAGGGGCGCCTTCGTAGTGCCCGCCACTGTCGTGACGGACCTGCTGAGGGACGGCGGCGGCCGCGTCGTCGGGTTAAGGACCGACCGTCCCGACGGCGACGTCTACGCGAGGGTCGTCCTTTTGGCCGACGGCATCAATTCACCGCTGGCCGCAAAAACAGGGTTCCGTCCCGAGGCAGCACCGGAGCACGTCGCCCTCGCGGTCAAGGACGTCGTCGAGCTCTCCGAAGAGGCGATCAACGAGCGGTTCCACGTGGAGGCGGGCTCTGGCGTAACCATCGAGGTCCTTGGAGTGGCGACGAAGGGCATGGACGGGATCGGCGTGATCTACACGAACAGGAGTTCGCTCTCCGTCGCTATCGGCGCCAACCTTTCCGATTTCATGACCCACAAGGTGAGGCCCTACGAGATGCTGGAGGAGTTCAAGACGCACCCGCGGGTCGCCCCCCTCGTGAAGGGCGGCCGGCCGAGGGAGTACATGGCCCACTGGATAGCCGAGGCCGGCTACGACGCCATCCCCCGGCTGTGCGGCGACGGGTATCTCATCGCGGGCGATTCGGGGATGTTGTTCAACGCGCTCCACCGGGAGGGGTCGAACATGGCCATGACGTCGGGCCGCTTTGCCGCGGAGGCCATCGTAGAGGCTATGGAGAGGGGTGATTTCACCCGCGACGGCCTTGACGGCTATACCTCGAGGCTGCAGGGATCGTACGTGATGGCCGACTTGAGAAAGTACCGTGGATTCAATGGATTCCGCCTCCGCCATCATGAGCTCTTCACCACGCTGCCGGAAGCCGCGGGATATGCGGCGCGGCAGATGCTGACCGTGGACGGGACGCCGAAAAAGCTGAAACAGAGGGCCATCCGGGCGAGGATTCTCCGCGACATCCCACTGCTCAGACTGCTTCGGCTGCTGTGGGAGGGTTGGAGGAGCGTGAAATGAGCGTCAAGATCGAAGATAAGCTATTCCTCGACCGCTTTCGCGTCGCCGAGGAGCCCCATATCAGGATCCTCGACGGCGCCGTCTGTGGGGAGCGATGCGACGAGCAGCCCTGCCTTTACTTCTGTCCCGCCAACGTCTACAGGCACGAGTTGGGCCGGATCACCGTTGCCTGGGAAGGATGCGTCGAGTGCGGCTCCTGCAGGATAGGCTGTCCCCACCTCAACATCGAGTGGCGCTTTCCCACGGGCGGCTACGGGGTAAGCCACAGGTTCGGGTAGGTGGGGCGGACGGCGGTGTGGAGACTCAAGGGGAGGCTGTCGCAAGATTACTTCGACAGCTTAAGATACGCGAGTACGGCGACCTATTCCGCACCCGTGAAGTCATGATTGAGGACGCATACAAAACTCAAGGCGAGCGTACCGCTTACACTGCCAAGACCAGGAGCGTTGAAAAAGAGCAGGCCGGGAGAAGCTCCCGATGAAGATTTTCACGATTGGTTTTACGAAGAAGTCAGCCGAGTCCTTCTTCCGGGCACTCCCTCCGAATTATTATCATAGGTTTTATTTGTAAGCGTCTCCTCTCGGCAGGATCGCAATTACTTCAACGGTCAGCCTCTCGCTGTAAAGTCGGTAAATTACCCGCCGGTCTCCGACCCTGTACCTGTACAGTCCTTTCAGATGACCGGTGAGCGGCCTTATAGTACCGCCGTACAAGGGATTCTTCTCCAGATCCTCAAAGCACCTGTCAAGCCGTTGCCGAACATCCGCAGACGACTTATCATAGACCTTCTCGGCAGGCCGCGTCAGGATTATTTCCCAGGTCTCTTTTTGCGCCACTTAACGGTCTCGCCTTTTTCTGAGGCCTTCAGCCCCTCGTTGATCGCACCAACCCAGTCGGGCCGGGAAAGTATCTCAAGGGTTTCCTGGTGCCGCTGAATGTACTCGTCTATGAGCTCCGAGAGTATCTCCTTGATATCCCTTTTTTCGACGCTTGCGATGATCTTAAGGGTATCTCTCCTGTCCTCCGAGATTCTCACTGTAGTTGTTGCCATGGTTCAACCCCTCCTGACACTAGTCTACTTGTTTCAGATGTAAATGTCAACCCACTGAATCGGCGCACAGAAGTTCGCAAGGTTATATCGGTACAGGTCTTGCGATCATCCACTGTGTGCTGTAAGGTCTGATTACGGCTCGTCTTCTCAAGAGGCGCAAACCGGTGACTATCTCAACATCCCTTATGTGACGGCGGGCACGGGCGGTGAAACGGATCTTGAAGAAAGGAAAGGGAATGTGCGTGTGCAAGACCTGACCCTGTATACACTCGTAACGGTATGGTAAAATATCGTGCCGTGATGGTAAGGTGGGGTAACGTGGAGCAGCGTACCGCCGGCACGCAAGAATGGAGGGAGGCTGCATGAAGGCATTTCAGGTTTTAATGATATTTCTATTTATTTCAAGTGCATGTTCCCGGACTATTCCTGTAATTAGTTCAATAGAACCACATGAAGTAGTAAAAGAACATAATACTATCGGACTTGACTCAGCCGCTGTAGCAAAAAGAGGTATTCCCGGTCAATAAAATAAAAGGAGGGTCGTGTCATGCGAGGAGGAATTATGGATTCAGAGAAAGCGTTTTCGCTCAAGGGATATATGTTGCCCTTGTCTCCGGAGGGTCGGTCATCCCTTATCGATGCCCCGCCATGGCATTATGGAGGAGATGTGATGCATCTTATCTTCAGGGCAGATGAGAAAAAGGTAAAAGCGCTGCTGCCGCCTCCCCTTGAAATTGGCCCCAATCCTGGTGAAGGGGTGGTATGGTTTGTCGAGTGGGTTTCAGTGAGTGAATCCAACCCGGACCTCGCCTTTATAAACCCTGAGCGGTCCACCTATCACGAATGTATTATAATGGTTGGGTGTCAGTTCGAAGGCGTTCCCGGCTATTATGTGCCGTATATCTGGGTCGACAACGACTTTACCCTCATGCGGGGATTTACTCAGGGATTTCCCAAGAAGCTCGGCCGTATCCATATCACGAAACTCCATGAACTAACCCCAAAGGTAGGGGGAAAGAAGATTGGAGCGAAAATAAAAGGTATCTGTGTGTCCCACGAGGAGAGGATCGTGGAGGGGTCTCTCAATTTTAGAAAGCAGGTCGCGCCGGCAGACGTACCGCCTTTCAAATTCTATCTCATGCGCCATTTCCCGGACTATGAAAACCCCGCGAAGCCTTTGGTTCATGATATTGCAGTCAGTAATGTGATAAATGCACGAATCGCTGACGCATGGGAAGGCGATGCAGTTGTACGTTTTATGCCTTCACTGTTCGAGGAGGTGGCTGATCTGGGGCCTATTGAAGCAATGAGCGGTTTTTCCTTTCAACTCGGTATGACCATTACCGGAGGCAAGGTACTTTATCGGTATCGCTGATACCGAAAGGTGGCGGGTGCTAACCCTATCTCTTCGTCACCCCGGAGCTTCTTACGAGTTGCGCCAGGGTCTCATAGGGCTGAAAACCGACGACCCTCCGATCGCCCATGATGAAGGTGGGGACTGCCGTGATCCCCAGCGCGAGGGACCGGTCCCAATCGGCATCCACCGCTTCCCGGAAACTTCTCGCCAGGACCACGCGCCGGGCAACATCCGCGAGAAGTCCCACGGATGCGGCCAGACCCACAAGGTCATCCACCCTGGCAATGTTCAGCCTTTCCGCGAAATAGGCCCTGAAGACCGCGTGGTGAAATCGATCCCCGTAACCCTCGGACTCCGCCCATTTCGCAAGCTCCTGGGCCAAACGGCTGTTGTAGGTCTTTGTGCGGCCGGCCAGGGGCAGACCGAGCGAGTCTGCTACCCCCTTGAGACGCTGCTGAATACGTGGAACATCCACATTGTGTCCGGCAAAAAGCTCTTCAAGGGTCAAGCCTTCTTCCGGGGTCTCGGGATGGAGGGGGAAGGCGAGCCATCTGACTTCGATCTCATATTCCCGGGCCAGTCGATCAGTACTCACCGTACTGAAATAACACCACGGTCACACGTAATCGGAGAATATTTCGAGGATTGCCGGCAATTCCATACGTCTCCTTTTATCCCTTCCCTTTCACGGGCAGGGCGGCAGTTGTTGCTGCATCACACTCTACTATGGAGCGAGTCCTTATTCCGGATATGTTGAGAGCCGAACATTTCCGGAATCTCACCAAAGGATAAGGAAACCGGCATCAGTTTGTCAAGACAACCTGTCAGCGTTGAGATTTTAAAGGCCAAACCATACGTGAGGGTGAGACGGGAAGCCAACGGAGGGCTCACCGGGCCAGCAGCGAGTGGGGAACAATTTTTAAGAGCCATGCGATCAGCCGCCATCTTCGTGTGACATAGGCACAGGTCTTTTTCTTCATGATCGCCTGATATATCTGCCAAGCCGCCTTTTCCGGCGAAGCCATCCAGAAAATACCAGGACCCTGAGCCATAGCAGTATCAACAAAACCTGCCCGGATATCCGTTACGGTAATCGGCAGACGCGCCCTCTTCATCCGCCCCTGCAGTCCTTCAAGATAGTTCAAAACAAAGGCCTTGGATGCACTATATGCCGGCGCTTGATGAGAGCCAAAGAGGGCTGCAACGGAAGATATGGCCACCAAATGCCCTCGGCCGCTTTTCATAAAGTACTTCACTGCTGCATTTGCCATGGCACAGAATCCGATGACATTCACGTCTATGGTCGTTTTTTCCTTCTGCCATTCGAGCTCCGGGTTAATAAAGCCGGTTCCTGCACTTATCACGACTACATCAGCGCCCCCCATCTCTTCGAGCAATCCCCGGAACAGCTCGATAGCCTCATCCGGCTTGCCGACATCCATCTCTTTGACTACACTGCCGGAAAGATCGGACTGAAGGGAAATAAGCAAATGGCTTCTCCTCGCGCATATGCCTACCCTGAAGCCTTTGCTTGAGAGGAGGCGAGCAAGAGCTTCACCGATGCCGCTCGACGCCCCGATTATTATCGCCTTGCCTTTGTTTTCCACTCTCCTTTTCCTCGAGACCTTACATTCTCTTGCAAGCTGCTCCTCCTTGTCAATAATAATTTACCCTCTTCGGCATGCATTTTTCACCAACCGTCTCGGTAGCCCTTTGCTGATTCCCTTATCCTGCAAGAGATTTCAGAAGGGGGGTGCACGATTGTGCACGAAACTGCACGGTTTTAGGGGGGGGGAAGAGAATTATAAATTATGAATTTTGAATGAACGACCACGGCCGGAAAAGGGGTGTCACGGCCGGAAGCGAATGCGCCCGGCCGGGCAGCACCGCCGTCGGATGCAGCCGGGGCACCCGCATCCGTTGGGCGCGGGTCGAGGCTCAATTGTCAAAGAGCGGCGCGGCCTCTGGAACCTCTCGAAACCGGCTCAAACCGGCCGGGCTTCCGTCATCTTTTCCGGCCTATCACAGTGACTGCCCGGTCTATAAGATTATCCGTGTTTCTCGCGCTCCTGTCAAAGTGACAAGGAGGGGCGACAACCAGGGATGACAAAACGCACTTTCCCCCGGTTGTCTCAAAAAAATGACGATAGGCGATGGGGAGCTGTCGAGCTTCTTCCTGTTATCCACGGCCCCCTCAGTCGCCGCCCGATCGCAGAACTGGAAGCAAGTGGCAGCTGAAACCGGGGTTAGCGCTTCCACATTGGCACGGATGGCGAAAGGACGCAGGCCCGATGCGGCGAGTCTAGCCGCTCTTTCCGCATGGGCTGGTTTGAATCCCTCTGATTTCGTCCATGCCCCGTATAAAGCGGCGCATGCCGAACCAATGGCGCAAATTTCGTCACTATTGCGTGCTGACCCTAACCTGGATAAGGAATCCGCCGAGGCTGTAGAGGCGATTGTTCGAGCCGCCTATGAACGTATGCGCAAAGCGAAAGATTAACCCGTTCAGCCCTTGAGCTGCAGTTGTCGACTCTCGGCTGCGCACATACGTCGCTTCTCTACTGTCCTGACGATTTCGGGAATGACCTCGTCAGTCATCGTGCGCTCAAAATCCTCGAGCGCCTCGGGGTCGACTGATCCTAGCCCTTCGATGATTTCGAAAACATCAGTTTCTTTCTTGTCCATCAGTTACTCCATGAAAGAAAATTACTTTGTTCGCGTGGGGCGCAAGTTCTGTTCCATTCTCGTGAACCCTTTGTGCCCGATATCGGAAAGTTGCAGGTCTCGAATCCCGGTTCTAAAATCAAGGCTTTGCCGGTTGAGAACAAGAGCCTTCTTACAGCCGTGCAAGAGCCAAAGCGGCATAACTTCCATCAGGCTAGCCGTGGCGTCAATTACTGCCCGAGCAGCGACCTGGCCAACTGCCCATTGACTTTTCGTGGCGAACTCCACGATCCATACGGACTGAGCAAACGGGAGGGTCATGATCGTTTCCAAGAGCTTTGGGTCAAATTAGGATTCTCTGCTCCGCACAAACTGCCGGAATCCGGAGCCCGTTGTTATGAAGTAGCGAATGATGGTATTTTCCTTCGCCGGCAGATCAACAAGACGACGCAGTTTAAAAAGCGTTGGTGCCAGTCTGTCGACTGCATCCGCCGGATAAAACACTTTTTCCGGTAGAGCCACGATAAAGGAGTCAACATCCTCAGCGGAATAAGGTGTACCACCGTCGATCGGAATCGACAGATAAGGGAGGCTGTTGTCGTCGACAACGGCAAGGGATTGGACTTCGTCCCAGGCATACTTCATTCCGCGAACCGCTTTCTTGGGGGCCGTCCGCCACTCATATCCGATGATTGCGACCGCATGCTGTTTAGACTGCATCGCCGCAAAGAGCGGAAAACCTGATTCGACATAAGCAATCAGCTGCCGGTAGAAGGAAGCATCGGGCTTCACATCTTTCCGACGGGCGATAAGAACGGGAAATGTGCCCGCCTCCTGAAAAACGCGTTCCGCATGCGAGACCTGCAGTCCCTTGGACGGAACCAGACCGCCAGGATCGAATTCCTGCGCCATCATCGTAATGTCGTGCGTAAGAAACTCACGATAAATATTGTACCGCTCACTGTAGTGTCGAAGAACCGACCAACACGCCACGTGGGCACATACTGCTATGTCATGGTGCTGATCCATTGATGGAAACCCATCAACCTCCAGCTTATATCCAAGAATGTGAACTTTATGTTTCGCGGTAATGATGCGCCCTCTCGCACCACTTCTCACATCCGGCGAAAGAACCGTACGGCCGATTGTCACGATGCCGGTCGGACGCAGAACCATGTACCCAAAATAATGATGAGTGAGGTACTGGTCTACGGAGCTCGCCAACCTGAGTGCCTTCCCGTCGAACGTCACGGTTCCATCGAAAAAATGCAAACGCACACAGTCCGCACGGTAGCGCTGTCCCTTCTTCGAGTAGAAGTTGTAGTAAGTGCTTCGATAATCTTTATCTATATAGTTCTCCTCTATAAGGACGGCCTTCACCGCGTTCGATATCCCATCAGCGAGCTTTCTTGCGACGCGTGCCGGCCCATATTCATTTGAAATATAAGTCTCGATTTGAGCGAGGTCAGCGGTGGAGCTTAATGGTAGCCATGTGTACATCTATCCGACTCCGTGTCTCATCGTCCTTCATCGACCGCGGGCCTAGCCGGAGCCCGCATCGGTACCATTGAGGATCAAATCCTTATCCTTGACTTAAGGCACCCCCAAAGAAGGTCTGCCCTTTATTGATTACCATCTATGAGGTAGCATGTGCAAGAACAATTTCATTAGCTCCATTGCAGGAAGAAACTTTCTGTACAACGGATGAACCCATTTCGCAGGGATTCCCGTCGCGTAGGCGCCTCTGTGCCGCGACTTCGAGGATACCGGAAGGGTTACAGGTTATCCCCTTTTAGTCATGGGCTGAAGGCTGTGCGGGATTCTCCAGGGCATAGAGGTGGCGGGAGCTCGCCGGCTGTCAGGGGCGCGCTGAGGGCCTTTACCTCGGCTCGACGGCGATCTTCCGGCAGGCCGGACGCGTAGGCGCCCCGTAGAGCGGAGTTCGAAGGGTCTGGAGGGGTACACCGTCCGACGGAGGTCGTGCGTTCGGCTGCCCGATCCTCGGCCCGTCCCGAGGTCCTTCAGGATTGAGGCCGGGTCTATGCGAGCACGGAGGACCGTCTCCTGAAAGGGGGGCGGCCCTTTTTTTTCAACCTGCGTCTTACCTGCGTGTTTTTTGATGCCATAATTGTGAGAAAATAAGGGGAAATATGGCGGAGGGAGAGGGATTAGAACCCTACTCCCCCCTTCTCTTTCCTCGGTTTCCGGACACTTTAGAAGTGAAATAGAAGTGATAGCCTCCCCCTGCCCGCGGGCGGGCACGCGAGACACAATAACTCTCGCGGCCCGTCCCAAGGACAGGGGGGCGGGTGAGCGAACAGTGTAAAAAGTCAGGCTGTCAATATTCGCCAAGGCTCCGGCCTCCCGCGCGGAAGGATGAGCACGGGGGCCGGGCCGATGCCGGTGAACAGGTACGAAAATCAAACTACAGCCTTCATAAGCCTTCTGCTGCCCCTCCGGACGGCACTGCTTGTAAAAGTGCCATATTTGGCCGTCACTTAAATCTCTTTCCCGGATACGTAGAAATAAGAACGCAAAACAAAAAGATAGTGCCGGGAAAATCGTCTTGTATCAAGAGGGGCAAAATCACGGAGTTCTCGAATAAGTCAGCGAGCAACTATCGAAAGATGGTGGGTAGGATTCCGGGGGGTCAACACCCTACCCTTTGGCAGGATTTCACCTTCTGCGATCTTGCGATGATCGGAAAAGCGCAAAAGGAAAGGGCGGAATTGAACACGGCGGTAATGCACGCGTTCAGAAAGAAGGTGAAGAGGAAATATCCGGCTCTCTGGCTGGTCTACAGGAAAGAATGGGAACCGAGAAAGAGCGGCATGCTGATCGGTGAAGAGTTACCTCACAACCATTGTCTCATCGGGGGTATAGAAGAATACGGCCACCCGTTCACGGTAGCTGCGGAACTGGCCTTGATGTGGGTAGATTGTACTCATATCGTGGATAAGGAAACTTATAGACAAGCCCTTGAGGTAGCCTTACACCGGAAAAGCTACAGACTTATAGAAAATCTTACCGCTGCCCTTAAGCATGTAACGAAATATACCGGGAAGCTCTCTGAAGTTCACCTTGAGGACGCTGGCCGGGCCTTGGGAAGGATAGGCGACGTTCCTCAAGCCGAGCCGATCATAGAGCAGATGACGGACTCCCAAGACGCGTGGTTTCGTCGCCTCGCACGGCGGTCGCTTCGGAGGGGGAAAAAGATCACTTCCAGGGCGCGGAGGTTCAAGAAGACTATAGCCGATCAAGGCCCGGATACGTTCATATACCTGAGCATAGAGAGTCAAAAGCGCATAATAGCACTATCAAGGGTTCTTGCGCGAAAATAAAAGTGGTTCATCAGGGTCTTGCGTACTTCCTGAAGTGCTCGACACGAGGACCGGTGAAAATGATGGAAATTTGAAGTGGCATTCGTTACCGCAGGGGAGAACAAGTCACGTTGGTCAACTACGTCCCTGACCCACCCTCAAAAAGCCCGGGGCAAAGAGCATGAGGGCCGGGGGGATGGGAACCGTCGCCGGAGCTTCAATATACCCACCGCTGCGGCTAACCCAGGAAATTCCATTAGTCACCAAGGGCTCGGCAGAGGTAAAATTCTTTCCGTTAAAGGTCACCGTGATATCGCCGGGCGTCGCGGAATCCGCAAAATAACTAGGCAAGCCAAGCTTCGTCAAAAGCTGCGGGGGCCAGAAAGGTGCCGCTTGTCGCTGCAAGTGACTCAAGCTTCCATACGCCCCCCGTTGCAGTGGCTATATATATCACCTTGCAGTTAGACAGAGAAGCCTCGTAAAGAGTTGCACTCCTAACACCTACCAAAACGAACAAAAAACTACCAATATGGACCTCTTTGGTTTATTATATCTTTACTGACATATAAAAAACTAATAAAAAAGGGGGGCACATGATCAGAAAGATTCTTAACGTCAACGGCTTGGAAAAAACGGTTATGGCTGATCCCGATGCCAATCTGGCCGACGTGCTCAGGGAGAATCTCTTTCTCACGGGCACGAAGGTGGGCTGCGGCAAGGGCGAGTGCGGCGCCTGTTCCGTGATCATGAACGGGAAGGTGATCCGGTCCTGTATTACGAAGATGAAGGATGTCCCCGATGGTGCTGCCGTGACGACCATCGAAGGCGTCGGCACGCCACAGAACCTGCATGCCCTGCAGGTTGCCTGGATCGTCCATAACGGCGCCCAGTGCGGATTCTGCACGCCCGGTTTCATCGTCTCCGCCAAGGGTCTGCTGGACGAAAATCAAAACCCGACCCGCGAAGAAGTACGAGACTGGTTCCAGAAACACCGCAACGCCTGCCGGTGCACCGGGTATAAGCCCTGTGTCGATGCGGTCATGGATGCGGCCAGGGTGATCCTGGGCGAGCTGAAGGCGGAGAACTTGGCCTTCAAGATGCCCGCAGACGGAAAGATCTGGGGCACGAAGCATCCCAGGCCGACTGCCGTGGCGCGGGTAACGGGCACCCTCGATTACGGAGCGGATCTGGGGCTCAAGCTGCCCAAGGATGCCCTGTACCTCGCCCTCACCCAGGCCAGGGTGTCCCATGCCAGAATCCTCTCCATTGACACCAGTGAGGCGGAGAAGATGCCCGGGGTAGCCAGGGTCCTCACCCACAAAGATGTGAAAGGCACCAACCGCATCTTCGGACTGGTCAACATGCCGACGAACAAGGGCGACGGCATGGACCGGCCTATCCTGTGCGAGGAGAAGATCTTTCAATACGGCGACGCCATTGCCATCGTCTGCGCCGATACGGAGGCCCATGCCAGAGCTGCCGCAGACAAAGTGAAAGTGGACCTCGAAGAACTGCCTGCCTATATGAGCGCCCCTGCGGCCATGGCCCCCGACGCCATGGAGATCCACCCCGGCACCCCCAACGTCTACTTCACGATCAAGAACGTGAAAGGCGCGGACACGAAGCCGATCATGGCAACGGCGCCTTACGTGGTGGAAGATGATTTCTACACACAGCGGCAGCCCCATATGGTCATAGAGCCCGACGTGGGTCTCGCCTATATGGATGATAACGGCGTGCTCTTCATCTACTCAAAGTCGACCGCCCTCCATCTCCACTATGCCATGATCCAGCCGGGTATCGGTATCGCGCCCGACAAGCTGATCGTCCTGAATCCGCCGGGCGTGGGGGGCATGTTCGGGTACAAGCTGAGCCCTACCTCGGAAGCACTCCTCGGGGTAGCCTGCATGGCCATGGGAAGGCCCGTGGTCCTGAAATACGACTGGTATCAGCAGCAGACCTATACAGGAAAACGCTCCCCCTTCTTTATCACGCTCAAGATGGCTGCCGATAAGGACGGCAGGCTCCTGGCGATGGAGAGCGACTGGAGCGTTGACCATGGTGCTTACGCCGAGTTCGGGGATGCCGTTACCCTGCGCGGCGCCCAGAACATAGGCGCCGGTTACCATATCCAGAATATTCGCGGAGAAGGACGGACGGTCTGCACGAACCATTCCTGGGGCTGCGCCTGGAGGGCCTTCGGCGCGCCGCAGAGCGAGTTCGCTTCCGAAGTGCTCATAGACGAGCTGGCGGAAAAGATCGGGATGGACCCCTTGGAACTCAGGTACAAAAACGTCTACCGGGAAGGGGATACGACCCCTTCGGGCTGTGCACCTGATGTGATCGCCCTGCCCGGCCTCATCGACATGATGCGCCCTCTTTACAAGGCGGCCCTGGAACGGGCAAAGAAGGAATCGACGCCTGCCAAAAGACGCGGAGTCGGCGTATCGGTAGGTCTGTACGGCTGCGGCACGGACGGGCCTGATGCCTCGGAAGCATGGGCCGAGCTGACAGCGGAAGGGGTGACTATCTACGACTGCTGGGAAGACCCGGGCCAGGGTGGCGATGTGGGCACCATGATAACCGCCCACGAGGCCCTGCGGCCTCTGGCAATTCCGCCGGAGAGGATCAGGCTCGTCATGAACGATATGAGCCGGGCTCCCATGAGTGGACCTTCCGGGGCAAGCAGACAGCAGGTCGTCACGGGGCAGGCTATCAAAGCTGCCTGCGAGCTGCTCGTCAATGCAATGCGCAAACCCGACGGGATATACCGCACCTACGCCGAGATGACGGCGGAGAACCTCCCTACGAAATACGTGGGCCAGTATACGACGCCATCCACGCCCCCTGACTTAGAGACGAGCCAGGGTAATCCGTTCTCTGTCTATCAGTACGGTGTATTCCTCGCAGAGGTGGAGGTAGACACGGAGACAGGCAAGACAAAGGTGCTGAAGATGACCTTATGTGCCGACGTCGGCGTCATCTGCAGCCGGCTTGCGGTAGACGGCCAGCTCTACGGCGGTCTTGCCCAGGGCATCGGGTATGCTTTAAGCGAGGATTTCGAAGATATCAAGAAGCACTCCACCATGACGGGGGCAGGCTTCCCCTTTATCAAAGATATTCCCGATGATCTGGAGCTCCATTACCAGCAGACCCCGAGGCCTCACGGCCCCTTTGGCGCAGGCGGCTGCGGAGAGCTTCCCAACACGAGCCCCCACGCGGCGATCATCAATGCTATTTACAATGCCTGCGGCGTGCGCATAACAAAACTGCCCGCCTACCCGGAGAAGGTGCTGGCGGGACTGAGGGCAAAGGGATAGGGGCGGAGTCTTTCGCGAACACGGGCGGAGTAGATGGATCAGAAATCCTGGCGCGAGTTAGAGAATAGATGCATCCAGGAAGAAGCTCCGCCCTGCACGGCCCGCTGCCCCATCCATGTGGATGTGAGGACGTTTCTCAGGAAGGCGGCGGCGGGCGACTGGGACCGGGCCGCCCAGGTCCTTGCCGCGGCAATGCCCTTTCCCGGTATATTGGGCCGTATCTGTGACCACCCCTGCGAGCAGGTATGCAGACGAGGCGAGGCAGGGGGAGCGATCTCTATAGGCGAGCTGGAACGGGCAGTGGTGAAGCGCGGCGACATCACGAGACGCCGCGCCCCGCTGCCGCAAAAGGAGCAGCGCGTGGCCGTCGTGGGAAGTGGTCTCTCCGGCCTTACCGCTGCGCTGGATCTCAGGCTCAAAGGCTACGGAGTGACCCTTTTCGAGCCGGGGGACCAATTGGGATCTGCCCTGTGGCACCTCCTGCCGGGACAGATCATTGAAGCGGAGACGGCTGTTCTCGAGACGCTGGGCGTGACTGTTCGCCTGCACGAATTGATCGACGGCGGTTCCCGGTTGAAGGTGTTCGATGCCGTCTATCTGGGCCTGGACAGCGGGGCCGAGCCGCCTCTGGTGCCTCCGGCATCCGGCCTCTTTATCGGGGGTGAGCCTTTTCGGGGTTACTCACCCATCTCCGCCGTCGCCGAGGGCAGACGGGCAGCCGTATCTATCGACCGCTACCTCCAGAAGGTATCGGCTGCCGCGGGCCGGGAACGTGAAGGCCCTTACGAGAGCAGGCTCTATACGAGCCTGGAGTCCATCCCGCCTCGTACTGCCCTTCCGATGGAACACCCGGAATCCGGCTACAGCGACGAGGAGGCCCGGACGGAGGCAGGGCGGTGCATTCAGTGCGAATGCATGGAGTGCGTAAAGAATTGCCTCTTTTTGGAGCGTTTCAAGGCCTATCCGAAACAGTATGTGCGCCAGATCAGCAACGATGCGACGGTAGTACTGGGAGCCCATGGGGCCACGAGGAGGCTGGTCAATTCCTGCAGTCTTTGCGGACTGTGCGCCGCCACGTGCCCCAACGACCTCTCCATGGCCCAGGTATGCATGGAGGGGAGGAGGAGCCTGGTGGGACGGGGAAAGATGCCCGCTTCGGCCCACGAATTCGCCCTAGAAGACATGGCCTCGGCCATGGGCCAGCGGGCCGCCATGGCGTGCCACGAACCGGGGAAAGAGGTCTCGCGGTTCGTCTTCTTCCCCGGGTGTCAGTTGAGCGGCGTCTACCCGGAGCATGTCTTTTCGGTCTACGCCCTTCTTCGGGGTAACCTTGGCGGCGGGACGGGGCTGATGCTGCGCTGCTGCGGCGTGCCCGCGAAGTGGGCTGCCAGGGACGGGCTTTTCGAAGAGGCGATACGAGCGGTGGAGCATGACTGGAACAGCCTCGGCCAGCCGGTGTTGATCGTCGCATGCCCGACGTGCTACCGGATCTTCAAGGAGCGCCTCCCCCAAGTAGAGCTAGTATCGCTCTGGCATACGCTGGCTGGCATATCGGAACAGTCGGGTCCGCGCCAAAGCCCACTCGCCCGAAGGCTGGCAGTTCACGACCCCTGCACCGCGAGGCACGAGACCGGCATGCAGGACGCGGTTCGATCCCTTCTCGCGCGGCGCGGCTGTACATTAGAGGAACTCTCCCTCTCCCGTACAGAGACTGAATGCTGCGGCTACGGCGGATTGATGTCAACGGCAAACCCGCCCCTCGCGCGCGATGTGGCTGCGAGACGGGCACGCTTGAGCGAGACGGACTATGTGACTTACTGCGCCATGTGCCGGAACGCCCTCGCGGTCGAGGGCAAACGGGTTTTGCACGTGCTCGACGTACTGTTCTCCACCCCAGAGACGGATGCGGCTGCTCGAAGGCCGTGCGGCTGGTCGGAACGTCGCGAAAACAGGTACCGTCTCAAGGAGAGACTTGTCGGATCCCTGTGGGGAGGATCTCGGCGAACCATGGAAGCATACGAGAGCGTCCTGCTCGATATACCCGATGAGGTAATGGAGCGCATGGAGGAACGACGTATCCTGAGGGAAGATGTACAAAAGGTGATCTACCATGCCGAGACAGGCCGAGACCGCTTTGTGAACCCCGAGTCCGGGCGGTCGCTGGCATCTTTCACACTCGGCCACGTCACCTACTGGGTCGAATACAGCTACGAGGGAAGCGCCTTTAGGATCCATAATGCCTATAGCCATCGGATGGAGATAGGAGATAGTTCCGGGTTGAAAGTTTGGGGATCGGAGTGAAAGAGAAGGAACAGGCGGGCGGGGGCAATTGGCTCTGCGGGCGGTGCGACCGCCCCCTGGAGCTCTGTAAGGTCCAGGTGACGTACCTGGGCAGCGTCTTTTCCCTTGACCTTCTGAAATGTCCCGGCTGCGGAGCCGTAGTAGTCACGGAGGAGATAGCGGCGGGCAAGATGGCGGAAGCCGAGCAAATCCTTGAGGACAAATAGTATGCTTCACGATCCGGACAGGGTAAAGGAATTGCTCGCTGTGACCGAGTCAACCATCGGGAAAGGTATGATCAAGAGCGTCCTCCTGAGCACCGACTATGTGCCTGCGGCGATTGTAAGCGAATTGGGCCCGGCCTGGGGCTGTCAGGTCTATAACCATTACGGCATGACCGAGATGGGCGGCGGCGGCGGCGAATATGAGGCCCGCGAGGGATACCATCTCCGCGAGGCCGGCCTCTACTTCGAGGTAATAGATCCCCGCACGGGGGAGCCCCTTCCGGACGGAGAGACAGGCGAGCTCGTCTTCACCACCCTCACCAGGAAGGGTATGCCTCTCATCCGGTATCTTACGGGGGACGTGGCCCGCCTCATCTCCGAGCCCTGCCCCTGTGGGTCTGCGCTGAGGCGGCTGAGTATTGTGAACGGAAGGTCGGATGGCAGGGTCGACTTTGGTCATGGGGTCGTCTTGACTCTGCCGGACATGGATGAGGCCCTTTTCCCTCTGCCCGGTCTTCTCAACTACGAGACGAGGCTCGCCACCTTAGGGAGCGAGGATTTGTCTTGAGATTACGGCCTTCGGCGAGTGGGGAGACAGAGCGGAGGCTGGGGTGATCCTCAAGGTATTGGAAAAGGTACCTGCCATCGGGGACGTCATTGCCGGGGGGTACCTTGAGCTTTCACCCATAAGGTTCGTTGGAGAGAACTGGTTTACTACCGGAACGGCAAAAAGAAGGATCATCGACCAAAGGTATCGGAGGGGGTAAATGAAAAGTGTACGGAGACCGCAGCCCGGCAATCCCTATCAGGACCTGGCCCAGAGTGGATCAAGGGAATGGCCTATACTCGGCTGGTGGGAGTGCCGGTACTACAGGGGGGACGCTGCCTCAGAACCGATTATGGGACGTCTGTCAGGCAGGCCGAAGGCGCAGGCACTTGCCGCTGAAGTCGTCGCTTTCTACGACGATTGTCTCTTGTATCGCGAGAGTCCCACCCTGCCCTCAAGCCTGTATGAAATAGGGCTGCACCATGATCCCATCGATCTCAAACACGCACGAATCGAGCTTCGCCTCGGCACAAACCGGACCGCCGAGGCGTTGAGCCACGAACTGCTTCACCTGCGTCTCGGGATGCTGGGCTATCCCATGGGCGAAGAGGTGTGGATACCCGTAGAGTTGGTCCCCCACGCGGACGATCTCATTGACATGCACAGAATCGTGGGCAACCTGCTGCAGCACGACCTCATCTTCGATACCTTCCTGGATTTGGGGTTCGAGAAAAGCAGGTTCCTGGCGCCCTCGGCGCCGGGCCCGGACTATGGGGCGATAGCCCTGGACTGCTCGCGCTCTCCGGACTACCGCGAGGAACTGGGATTTCCCTGGTGGTGTCTCGAATATTTCAGACATTGGCTCTCTGCGCGACACGGTGCGGGACAGCAGTCACAGGAGTGCGCGGACAGCGCATTGCACAGGGGATCGAGGATTCACCCACAGATGATGGAAGCGACCGTGGACATGCGCAGAATAGTTGAGTCCGGGGCGCTCAAGGACGCAGCTGGGTATTCCCACTGGACCAATAGAATCCTGGGGCTGATGAGGCTGCCGCAATATACGCGGTGGGTCGATATTCGACCCGGAGACGATTCCTCCGGGGGCAAGCCGTGGGCAACGGTACGGACCGATAAGCGCGGACCTTTCTTGACGCCAACCAGCACCTTGCGGCACACCATTGGCACGCCCTGTTGACCGGAAGCAGGAAGCTTCCGCGATTCTGGAGAAAAAGCACCAAAGGAGCAGGGTCCTTCGGACCTTTCTCTTCATCGCAAGGAGGGTAGTGGGGGACGACCATAGCCGCACTCATGCGCGAGATCGTTTGTCCGTGGCAGGATATCGAGTATGTGCTTCTCAACTTCGGCGCTACCCTGGGCGCTGCCGCACAGGGCTATCTTTCTTTTATGGGCAGCCGCTTTGCCAGGGGAAAGAGGCCGGATCTTACCGGCGGCGGGCTGATGCGAAGCTATGGGTCATGGACGGAAGTGAGAAATGAAGGCCAACGGATCAAGGGCGATGAACGTATACTGGGAGAGAGCGCATTTGTTCAACGCATCCTTTCTCATGCCGAAGAAGGGCTGCGTCGCCCGCGCGCCCCAAAGATGTCGCTCAAAACGCTCGCACAGCGAGTAGGCGCTCTATGCGAGATTGAGCCTGATTCTCTTTGCCACAAGAGCCGAAAGGCGCATCTGGTTGAAGCTCGAAGCCTCTTCTGCTTCTGGGCAGTAAGAAACCTCGGCTATGCCGCCACAACCGTGGCCTCCTTCATAGGCACGACGCAGCCGGGGATAGGATACGCAGCCGACCGGGGCGAAGCGATTGCGTGCGAAAAGGGCTACAGACTTGACGAAGCGCAGTTACTTATTTAGTTATGGTCGTCCCCCTAATCCCCTTAAGCTGCGCCCCTACCGCAGCGCGACCGGTTTCGCATCGACCTTGATGCGGAAAACGGTATATGGTTTCTCACGGGTGTCCTTGCCCCAGTGAACCGCCTGCCTCTCGATCTGGTTGGCGCTGAAATAGAGATAGCCGTCATAGGCCAGGGAAAGGGTATCGGGCCACAGCATTCTCGGGTCGTGGGCAATCGTCTCGATGCTCCCGTCGGGCATCATCCGATGGATGGCGTTATGCTCGTAGTCGCTAAGGTAGATGCGGCCTTCAGCATCCGATTCCAGCCCGTCGGATGCCCCTCCCTTGTAACCGTAGTCCTTAACCGTCTCCGCCACTTTCTCATCCGTCATGGACTGGTCGACGAGGGCATCGACGCTCACGCTGTAAAGGTTACGGGACGTGAGGGGAGAGTAATAGAGTCTGCTGCCGTCGGCGCTCATGGCGATGCCATCGGCCCCTACCGCCAGCGGAAAGGGTTTGTGATCCGGTATATGAAGCAGGAGCGGCCGTCCTTCCACCATCGCGATCATCCCCGGCACCGGCTTCGTGGTCGCGTGGTCGGCAAGCCGTCTCCAGCTTTTGCCTGAGGCGAGGTCCACGACGATGATCGCGTTAGCTCCGGAATCGGTGATGAAGGCAAAACCTTCAGTGCCTCTTTTCAGATCGAACCGGACATCATTCAGGTACGTGTTCTTCAGGGCGACATCTTCGGGGAAGATGAAAGTCTTAAACACCTGGTTCGTCTTGAGATCGATGCCGACCATTTTCGGTCCCCCATAAGTGGTCGGGCCGAACCCGATGCTCCCCGTGTCAAGGACCCAGAGCCGGTCCTTCGGATCGACGACGACGCTCTGGACCGAAACGAAACAGTCTTTCTGGTTTCCCTTCTCACACGTGTTTATCTTCGCGTTGGGATAGGGAACCGTCTTTCCTTTCTTCACCTCGGCTACGGTGTACGCGACCTTGTCCCCCCACTGGGGGAAGTTCACGAACATGCGGCCCGTATGAGAAACGGTCACACCGGTCGGCATGGGACCGTAGAAGAACGCGACCGCCTCGATCTTCCCCACGGGCCTATCTTTGGCCAGTTGCTTCTGGGAAGCCGCAAAGCCGGGCACGGCACTCGCAACGAGAAAAATTACCCCTATTATGATAGATGCACATCGATTCATTGTCTCCTCCCCCCTTTAGGATTAGAAGGCCCGAAAGGACCATCTGTCTGGATTATAGCTTAGACACAGAAAAAGTCAAGGGGTGTATCGCGCACGACCCATTCGGGCAGACGCAGTACGACCAAAGGTAAGGTGTTCCTGAAGTACGGGTGTTCGCAAGGAGGTGTTCCGGGAGGCTGTGACAGGTAATGCAGAAAAAGCGCCCGGCCGCCGCTACACCGGCCGCATCGTCTCCCGGAGCGCCCTGGTCGCCTCAGTATCCACCTTCCCGCTCCCTTGATCGATGACCACCCCGTAGTCGCTTCTCGCCCGCTCAGGCGTCACATACCCCTCGGCCACGTCCGCCTCTACCGTCTCGGGCTCGCGCTCCAGGGGATTGCCGTAGCCCCCTCCCCCCGGCGCATCGATGGTCACCACGTCTCCCGGCTTCAACTGCGTCAAGCCGTAGGGGTTTCCGGGCTCGCCGTTTACGAGGAACCGGGCTTTAGCGCCGGGTTTCCCCCCGAACAGTCCTTCGGGAGGGTACGTGTACCTGCCGGACTGCATGGCGAGGTTGACGGGGGGGATGGGTGCGTAGCTGTCATCGGGCACCCTGAAGACGACCCTTTTCCCGACGCCGCCCTTCGTTCTGCCCGGGCCGCCGGAGTCGGCGAGGAGCTCCCTTTTTTCGATAATGAGGGGTGTGTCGCTCTCGAATATCTCCACGGGCGTGCCCGCGCCGTTTGCGGGAAAAATATAGACGTAATTGCCGTCATTGGCGGCGCCCGCCCCCATGCCCCCGCCCCTGATGATCACCGAGTGCCACGGCCTTCCGTCGTTTCTCTTCCCATAGAATACATTCATCACCGCCGGGGTGCCGCCGCTTGCCGCGATCACCTTCGCGGGCAGGGCCGCGGAAAGGGCCCTGTAGATGATCTCGGTGAGAAAGTGGCCGACCACCAGCCGCGCCGCCACTGCTGCGGGGAAGCGGCAATTTACGACGGTCCCTTCCGGCGCGGCCAGGCGGATGGGTCGGCTGCAGCCCTCATTGTTCGGGATGTCGGGACCGAACATGCTCTTCATCGCCATGAATACGTAGGCATAGGTGAAATTGAATACGACGTTGCCCCCCCAATCCACCTGTGGGGAAGAGCCGGCGAGGTCGACTGCGATATCGCTCCCCTTCACCTCGACGGCGGCCTTGATCAGGACGTCTCCCCTGCCCTTCATCTGCTCCACGATGCCTTCGGCCCGGTAGACCCCGTCCGGGATCTTCTCGATCTCCTCCCTCATGCTTTTCTCTGTGCGGCTGATAATCTGGTCCGCCAGATCGTCGAGGTCATCGAGCCCGCTTTCCTTGAGCATCTGGCATATCTTCTCGGCGCACACGTGGTTGGCCGCGATCTGCGACCTGATATCGCCGATCACCTCATCGGGCGTGCGCACGTTCCACCTGATCATTTCGAGCACCGACTCATTGAGGACCCCCTCT
>Ga0187854_10000902_pt1 | contig 32655 bp, 29 predicted proteins | sample June2016WEW_6_15_FD_132445 | JGI IMG/M metagenome (GOLD analysis project Ga0187854, IMG submission 132445) | Peatland microbial communities from SPRUCE experiment site at the Marcell Experimental Forest, Minnesota, USA - June2016WEW_6_150 | ecosystem: Environmental > Terrestrial > Soil >... | reverse complement strand
CGACGAGGTCCAGACCGGCTGGGGCAGAACCGGCGCCCAGTGGGCGATCGATTATTGGGGCGTCACCCCTGATATTATCGCCACCGCCAAGGGTATGACCGCTGGTTACACCCCTCTCTCAGCCATCATTGCCAAAGACGAGATCTGGTCCGTTTTGGAAAAGAAACACTCCTCATTCAAGGCCGGGCACACACTCAATGCCAACGCTGTATCCTGCGTGGCTGCATTAGTTGTTATTAATTACCTCCTGGACCACAAGCTTGCAGAAAATTCAAAGGCGCGCGGCGAGCAGTTCCGAAGCGGGTTGACAGCCATGATGAGCCGCCATCCCAGCCTGGGAGACGTGCGCGGCAAGGGCTTATTGTCCGGCTTTGAGTTGGTTAAGTCGCGCGGGACCAAGGAACCCTTCGACCAGGCCAAACACGCCTCGGTCCTGCTGGAACGCGCCGCCCTGCAGCGCGGCCTGGTAATATACCCGTGCACCGGTTCTGTCGAAGGCGTGGCGGGCGACATGGTATTGATGGCGCCTCCATTAGTGATCAATGTCGCCGAAATCGACGAAGTCCTGCAAATCCTGGACGATTCCTTGTCCGAGGTGGAAGCTGACCTCGGCGTGAAGTGATCCGAAAACGATGAAACTTGCCTTAACTATTCAGACTCCGGAAGTCCCGGCCCAAGTGCCGGTGGCGCTACTTTCCGGAACCCTGGCAGAGAAACTCAAGAAGGCCGCCCGGATGGGCGCCACCGGGGTCGAACTTATTACCACCGAGCCTTCCAGTCTGGACGTGCCCGGCCTGCAAAGACAACTGGACCGAAATGGCCTGCAGGCTGCAGCGATTGCCAGCGGAGGCATGGCCTTTGCCGTGAAACTAACCCTGCTGCATTCCGATCCATCGATCTCTGCCCTGGCCTGCCAACGCCTGGATGAAATGATCAACCTGGCAGCTGCCCTGCACGCCCCGGTTGTCACCGTGGGGAGCTTTCGCGGCCGCCTTGTTACAGATAAGGAGCGCTCATTGGTCGAGCTGGCCCGGATCCTGCGTCATGCCGGTGAACGCGCCGCCGTAGCTGGGGTATGCATCGCCCTCGAACCACTCAACCGCTTCGAAGGCGATCTGCTCAACAATGTCGCCCAGGGATTGGCCTTCCTGGAAGAGGTAAACCAACCTGCGGTCGGCCTGCTGGTGGATACTTTTCATGTCAACATCGAAGAATCCTCATGGACCGAACCCTTCCGCCAGGCTGCGCAGGCCGGGAAGCTCTTCCACGTCCACTTGGGCGATAACAACCGTCTGCCTCCCGGGCATGGCTTGATCGATTTCAAAGCCATCCTGTTCGCGCTGAAGGAATCAGGCTACACCGGCTGGCTTTCGGCCGAGTTGTTGGGCAAGCCCGATCCGGACATGGCCGGGGAGCAAACCATCGATTATATGTTCCGCCTGATGAAGGAAGTTGCGCCTGTTTCCGCCTCACAGGTGCAGGCATGAAACTGAGTTGCCTGCCAGTCTCCTTCTTCGACGAGATCACCTCCGGGAGAATGAGCGTGGCGGAGTGGGCCTGCATGGCCGTTGGGCTCAACCTTGACGCAGTCGACCTGAGCATACTGTTCCTACCGGAGTGCACCATCAAGGCCGCCGAGATCATCCGGGAACAGGTGGAAGCCGCAGGAACTAACATCACCATGCTCACTACTTATCCTGACTTCACTCACCCGGATCCGGCGCAGCGCAAGAAAGAGTTGGAGCAGGAGATCGAAGCCGTCCACCTGGCGGCTGCACTGGGAGCGCATTTCATCCGTGTAACCGCCGGTCAGGCCTATCCGGAGACTTCCCGTAAAGACGGAATCGTTTGGGCCTCCGACGGCCTGTCGCGTTTGGTCGAGGCCGCTGGGAACCTGGGCGTTCAGCTCGCCTATGAGAACCACGCCAAGCCAGGCGCCTGGGAATACACCGATTTTTCCCAGCAGCCGGAGATATTCCTGGAGATCCTTTCCCGGGTCCCTTCGCCGCTCCTGGGAGTCAATTTTGACACCGGCAACGCTACCGCCTTTGCTCCCAACCCGGTTACCTTCCTGGGACAGATCGTCGGGCGGGTGGTCAGCGTCCACGCCTCCGACACATCCGAGGTCGGCCGGCTCAACCATGTCCTGCTGGGCACCGGTGTGACCCCCTTCCGGGAGCTTTTCCGCCGCCTGAAATCCAGCGGCTGGGACGGTTGGATCTGTATGGAAGAAGCCTCCGGCATGGGCCGGCCGGGCGTCGAGGCTGCCGCAAATGCCATCCGGCGCTTCTGGGCCGATATTTAAAGGAGTAGATCAATCCATGACTGCGAAAAAAATAACAAATACCGACCTGCCTCTCCGTGCGGAGGAGCTGCTCGAGATGTACCGAAAAATGCTCACCATCCGGGTCTTCGAGGAGACCATTTTCGACGTATACCGCAAGGGCCTGATGCCCGGCCTGGCACACCTGTCCGACGGGCAGGAAGCCACCCCAGTGGGCGTCTGCGCCGCCCTTCGCCAGGATGACACTATCACCAGCACGCACCGCGGCCACGGTCATATCATCGCCAAGGGCGGGCGGGTGGAACCCATGATGGCTGAAGTGATGGGGCGTGTCACTGGTTACTGCCGTGGCAAGGGTGGCGAGATGCACATCGCGGACGTTTCCTTGGGCATCCTGGGTGCCAACGGGATCGTCGGTGGTGGAATCGGCATCGCCACCGGCAGCGCTTTCACCGCCAAACGCGAGGGCAAGGGTCGCGTCAGCGTGGCATTCTTCGGCGATGGCGCCATCAATCAGGGCATCTGGTATGAAACCGCCAATATCGCCGTGCTCTGGAAACTGCCACTCCTCTACGTATGCGAGAACAACCAGTATACAGAGTTTACCAACTACAAGAAACTGGTCTCCGGACCGGGCCTGGGTGCGCGCGCGGAGGCCATGGGTATGCACAGCCTGGAGGTGGACGGCAACGACGTGTTGGCGGTCTACCGAGCCGCCCACGAACTGGTCGAAGCGGCCCGAAAAGGCCAGGGTCCGGCAACCCTGATCTGCAATACTTTTCGCTATGGCGGCCACCATTCGGGTGAGCCTGGTACGGCCTATCGTTCAAAAGAGGAGATCGCCGATTGGAAGGCCAAAGATCCCCTACCGCGTTTTGAAAAGGTCCTGCTCGACCATCAGGTCGTCGCCCCGGCAGATATCGAGGCAATGCACGAGGAAGTCCTAACGCGCGTGCAGGCTTCCGTAACGACAGCCCAGGCGGCGGCTTTCCCGGATATTAGTGAAGTAGGTGAACATGTCTATGCGTGAACTGACGTTTGCTCAAGCAATCCGTGAAGCACTGGACGAGGAGATGGCGCGGGATGAGACCATCTTCGTGCTGGGCGAAGATGTGGGCGCCTGGGGAGGAGTGTTCCGCTGCACCGAGGGGTTGTTTCAGAAATATGGCGGCGACCGCATCATCGACACCCCGCTCAGTGAAGAGGGTTACGTTGGCTTAGCGGTCGGGGCAGCCATGACCGGTATGCACCCCGTCCCGGAGCTGATGTTCGGCGACTTTATCACTCTGGTCATGGACCAGATCGTCAACCAGGCTGCCAAGATGCGCTATATGACCGGCGGACAAGTGCAGGTGCCGATCACCATCCGCGCCACCATGGGCGGCGGACGTTCATCGGGCGGGCAGCACTCGCAGTCCTGGCACGCCTGGATGGCGCACGTCCCCGGCTTGAAGGTAGTGGTGCCTTCCACGCCGTACGACGCCAAGGGCCTGCTCAAGACCGCCCTGCGAGAGCCCAATCCGGTGGTCTTCTTTGAGGACAAGGTCATGTATGCCAAGGTCAAGGGACTGGTCCCGGAGGAAGAGTACACAATTCCGTTTGGGAAAGCGGATGTGAAGCGCCAGGGCACGGATGTCAGCCTGATCGCCCTTTCTCGTATGATCCACCCAACCCTGGTAGCAGCCGAGAAGCTGGCGGCGGAAGGCATCAGTGCTGAAGTGGTCGACCCGCGCACCCTGACGCCGCTCGATACGGAAACCCTGGTCCAGTCGGTTGCCAAGACCGGCGGGGCGGTTATTATCGACGAGGGCTACAACCACTTCGGGACGACAGCCGAACTGGCCGCCTCAATCGCATATGGAGCCTTCGACTACCTGGATGCGCCCATCGAACGATTGGGAGCGATGGACGTACCCATTCCGTTCAGCCCACCACTCGAGTTTGCCACCATCCCCGATGAGGCCGCCATCATCGCAGCGGTCCACCGTGTTCTGGATGGAAGGAAGCGCTAATGACCAGCCAGATCGTGATGCCCCGCATGGGCCTGACGATGGACGAAGGCACCCTGGTTGGGTGGCGCAAGGCCGAGGGGCAGAAGGTCCATGCCGGCGAGCCGCTCTTCGAGATCGAGACCGACAAATCCACGGTTGAGGTCGAGGCATCCGAAACCGGCGTGCTGGGCAAGATCCTGTACCAGGTCGGCGCGACGGTCCCGGTAGGGACGGTCATCGCGATCCTGGTCAAGGAAGGCGAAGCTATGCCTGCGGAAGGGACTCCGGCAGTCCTGCCAATCGCCGTCGGACCCGCAGGAGTGCTCATGGAAACCCGGCCAGCCGTCGAAAATGCCGTGGTAGTCTCTTCCAGCAAGATCAAGGCCAGTCCAGCCGCACGCAGGCTGGCCAAAAAGATGGGCTTAGAACTGCGCCAGGCCTCCGGCAGCGGCCCCGGCGGACGGGTCGTGGCCTGGAATGTGCGCAGCCTGGGCAACGACGCATCTGCCAGGATTACTCCCGTGGCGGCCAAAACTGCGGCCGAGATGGGCGTGGACCTTTCCACCGTGCAGGGCAGCGGTCCAGGTGGGCGTATCACTCGCCAGGATGTGGAACAAGCCAGAATAATGCCAGCGCCAGGGCCTTTGAACCTCCTACCGGCGCAGCCCTCCGAAATGATCCGCCCATTTACACGCATCGAGCAGGTCATGGCCGGACGGATGGTTGAAAGCTTCACCAGCGCACCGCACTTCTACCTGCACGTCTTGGTTGACGCCCGCCCGCTGGTGGCATTGCGTGATCAGCTCAAGGCCAAGCTGGAGCAGCATTCCGGCGTCCACCTTACCTACACCGACCTGCTGGTCTTCTTCTGCGCCCGCACCCTGGCCCGGCATCCCGAAGTGATGGCCCAGTGGACTCCCGGGGGCATGCGTCTGCTGAGCGAAGTACATGTTGGCGTGGCGGTCGATACCCCGGCCGGTCTGCTCGTGCCTGTGGTCCGCAACGCCGATCGTCTGGGGCTGACCGAAATTTCCCAGATGTTGGCTGACCTGACCAAGCGCGCGCGCGCCGGGAGCCTGCTGCCGGCCGACCAGGAATTGGGAGTCTTCACAATATCCAACCTGGGCGCCTACGGCATCGATGCCTTCGAGGCCGTGCTCAACCCGCCCCAAGCAGCACTCCTGGCAGTCGGGCGCATCAAGGAACAGGCCATGGTGGAAGCCGGGAAGGTTGTACCCGCCGCAATGCTGACTCTCAGCCTGTCCCTCGACCACCGCGTGCTGGACGGCGCCCGAGGCGCCCGCTTCCTGGGTGACCTGACCGAACTGCTCGAAACCCCGGCCTTGTCGATGGAATAAGAATATAAATTTAATAATGAGGAGACCCAAATGCCGATAAAAGTTGCCTTCCTGCATACCGTGTCCTCCCTGGTCGTGTTGTTCAACAGCCTGTCCAAGGAGCTCCTGCCCCCCGGGACGGAGGTCTTCCACATCGCCGATGAGATGCTGCTGAAGACCGTCATGGCGCAAGGAGGTCTGTCCCCATTCATCTACCAACGCGTGGCTGAGAACGTCGTGGCGGCCGAACGGGCCGGTGCGATCATCGTGCAGTGCACCTGCTCGTCCATCTCTCCCTGCGTGGAAGCCGTCCGCCCGCTGGCTGGCATCCCGGTGCTTAAGATCGACGATGCGATGATTGAGAAGGCCCTTTCTATGGGAAAGCGCATCGGCGTGGCTGCCACCGCTCCCACCACGCTCAAACCAACCACCGAGCTTGTGCAGGCCAAGGCCAGCGCCTTCCGGTTGGATGCAAAGGTCGACGCCCTCTTGTGCGAGGGCGCTTTTGCCGCCCTTTCCTCCGGCGACACGGCCACGCACGATCTCCTGGTAAGCCAGGGATTGGTCGAACTGATGGCCCGCAACGATGTGGTCATCCTGGCGCAGGCCTCCATGGCGCGCGTGGCTGACGCTCTCTTGGCCGAAGAACAGAAAGTGCCCATTCTATCCAGCCCGCGCCTGGCGATCGAAGCACTGGCCGCTGCATTGGCGAATCTATAGGAAATTAATTTTTATCATTCTAAAGAAGGAGCCCATCCATGCAAGAACCCTATTTCATTCGTGTTGCCAAGCAGACCCCGACTGAATTTTGGATCAACAACCCTACACGTGACCAGGCCGACCTGGCCATCGCCAACGGGGCTACCGGCTGCACGAACAACCCATCCTACTCGCAGAAAATGGTCGACCACCCCAGTGAGGGAGCTTACGCCCGCAAGCTGCTGGACGAAGCCATCAAAGAATCACCCAACGACGATGAATCCATCGCGATCTTCCAGCGCAAGTTGGTTAAACCGATCAGCGACCGATTCCTGCCAATCTTTAAGAAATCCAAAGAAGATCAGGGCTACGTCTCCATCCAGGGCGACCCGATCCACGAGGACGACCCGGACGTGGTCATCCGCGAGGCCATGGAGAACCGCAAGCTGTCGCCGAATATCTGCTGCAAGATCCCTACCACGCATTCCGGACTGGTGGCCATGGAATACCTGGTGGGCAAGGACGTTCCGCTGAATGCTACCGAGATATTCGGCATCAAGCAGGCCACCGTGCTGATGGACACCTACGAGAAGGCCACCCAGAAGACCGGCAAGCACCCCAAACTGTTCCTCTCCCACATTGCCGGCATCTACGACGACCATTTGAAGAAAGTGGTGGAGAGCCAGAAGATCGACATCTCCCCGGATGTGCTCTGGCAGGCTGGCCTTGCCGTGGCCCGCAAGATGTACATCATGATGGAAAAGCGCGGCATGCCAGGAACGTTCATCGCTGGCGGGGCGCGCGGCCTGCACCATTTCACGGAGATGGTGGGCGGCAAGGTGTGCGGCACGATCAACTGGGAAGGCACCGCCGACAAACTGATTGAACAGAACCCGCCGGTGGTTTACCGCCTGTTCAACCCGGTGCCCCAGAAGGTCATCGATGAACTGATGGAGAAACTGCCCGACTTCAAGCGTGGATACCTGGACGATGGTCTGGAGATCGAGGAGTTTGAGGGCTTCGGCCCGGTGCAATTGTTCCGTTCGCAATTCACCGGCAGTTGGAAGCGCGTTCTGGAACTGATCAAGCAGCGACGGGCGGATTTAAATTAAACCTTGCCAGCAGTCAGCGTTTTATAATCAACTAATCCATGTGGGCGGCACACGCCTGCATAAATAAATCAATCAGCCGCCTCGGCAATTCATAACACGTCTCCTTAACTTTCAATTATACATCCATAGCCAAACCGTATAGCCACGCGGCCATTATTTTTAATGAATTCCTCCGGCCCACAACCAGTTGCAGATCAAAACTTTATTGTATCGCGCTCTGCCCAGCCGTCTTCCATTTCAAGGCCGGTAGTAGAGGGATTCCAAGCTAAAGGCTGATCTCGGCAAACACATCAAGGTAGGCAATCGTGAGAAGATATTATGTTTCCAGTATCAATTTACCCATGACAGAAACGTCATACCCGGGCATCGCCACCACCGCAAAACGAAACTTCTTGTCAGCAATGACATCGAATAAGGGGGCCAGTAACTGGCTCGTGGCATGTTCTTTTGGGATGACCAGATCATAGCGTTCCTGGAACAGTGGTAGAAAGTCCAGATCAAGGGCTTGGGCCGCGGCCGCAATGCCCAGACCACAATCGGCACGCCCCGAGGAAATTGCCATGGCCACGCCCAAATGGGTATATTCTTCTTGATGATATCCATGAATGGATTCGAGTGGAATGCGCTCCAGTCCGAGATGGTAGTCAAGCAATACGCGCGTTCCGGCACCTCGTTGTCGGTTGACAAAAACGATTCCTGGCTTGTTGATATCTTTCAGGCTTTTGATACTTTTAGGGTTTCCTCTTTTAACCATAAAGCCTTGCTCCCGTAAAACCAAAGCCATAAGCATAGTAGGGATTCCCGCCAGGTATTTGCGAAGATAGGAAATGTTATATTCACCCGTTTCCGGGTCCAGCAGGTGCGAGCCGGCCAGGTGTGCCTCTCCGCGCTGCAAAGCGACCAATCCGCCCTGCGATCCAACATTTGCTGATGTAAGCCGACGATCACGCTTGATCAGGAACTGGGCCAATAGATCCATGGTCAGGTCGTGCGAGCCAATGCAGAAAATTGTCCTTTCGATCTCCGCTTTTTTTGAATAGAGCAGCACAGGTACCAATTCACCAGCTTCAACTCCTTGCACGCCACGTGGGAGAATAACCAACCCATCCGCATGGACAAGCGAGGTAATGATACCGGCCCCGCGTGCCAGCGGCGCAGCCAGCGTTCTTTTTCCCACCTTTCCCACAGCTACCCGGATATAGTCATCGTCTCCGGCCGGGGAAGTAATTTTTCGGGTCATTTCGGCCATTTCCACCGGCATTTCATTCGCACGGCGTCCTGACCACTTCGCAAGCAAAGGTTCCACGAATATTTCACCAGTCATCGCCGAAGAGACCGGATAACCAGGCACGCCAATGATCGGTATTGTTCGATTATCGATATTCAACAATCCCAATATGACCGGGTGTCCCGGCCTGACCGCTACGCCGTGAACCAACAGCGTCCCAAGTTTTTCCACCACCTTCGCTGAAAAATCTTCCGCTCCGGCAGATGAACCAGCACCAAGCAGTATCAGATCATATTCTGGGGCAATTTCCCTGATGCGCACACAAATGGCCTCAAAATCATCCGGGATGATTGGCAGCCGCGTAGCAAGCCCACCCCAGGTTCGAATCTGGGCAGCCAAAACAAGCGAGTTGTATTCCAAGATGGATCCGGGTTTCAGGATGCTACCGATTGGGACCAGTTCGCTCCCAGTAGGTAGGATTGCCACGCGTGGTCTCCGGGCCACCTGGATTTCCTGGTATCCTGCCGCTGCAATTGCACCCAGGTCGGCTGGGCGCAGTAAGTGACCGGCCGGCAAAACCAATTGTGTAACAATGATATCCTCTCCCATCATGCGAATATACGCCCAGGGTGTCACCGCAGCCCGGATACGGATAGACTTGGGCAACCGGATATTCTTTGAGATCTTGCCATTTTCGTCCCGTGACTCAACATTCTCAATTGGAACGACAGCATCAAAACCGTCGGGAACAAGATCGCCGGTATCAACATACCTGGCTTGATCGCCTATACGCAACATAAGTGGATTTGATGGCTGTGCACCCACCGTTTGGTCTGCCCGGACTACAAACCCATCCATCGCAGCTGCATGATAATGCGGTGAAGATACTTTCGCCAGGATTGCTTCCGCCAGGACGCGTCCAAGGGCATCCACATCCAGCGGGATGTTTTCCTCCCCTAGAATGCCCCAAAGCTGTGCGTCTGTTAAGGCTGCTTCAAAAAGCGCTTTCGCTTCGTTGAGAGGAATATCGTGAAGGTAAACAGACATTCGATCTATATACTCCGTTAAAAAAGAAAAACTTGCACGCGTTCACCGGATTCCAATCCAGTTACATCCGCAGGAATCCGAACCAGTCCATCTGCGGCAGCCAGGGAGAATATGAGGTTGCTTTTTGCGAAGATGGGATCTGCCAACCAGGTATCGAGTTCATCGCTCTGGTTTGTGGAAGGGATTAATTTCACTGCAATCCAGTCCTCCCTCCCGGCCTGTGACGGTATGTTTAGTGTAAGCCGGGCCATGCAGGACTTGTCTGGCCGAGGTACTTTCTCCCCCAGCAATCTTTTAATTAATGGAACCACAAACAGCCCTGCAATGACCATTGCGCTGACCGGGTTGCCCGGCAGTCCGATTACAGCCTTGTCATTGCAGACCGCCAGTATGGTCGGTTTTCCTGGCCGGATATTGATTCCATGCACCACAACTCCAGGAGCTCCAAGGGAAGCAATCGCTTCTGCAGTCATATCGCGTGCACTGGCAGATGAACCGGCGGTAATGATCATTGACTGGCATTCGGATAATACTTTGGCTGCTCGATCTTTCAAAAACTCTAACTTGTCTTTGACAATACCATACAACACCGGTTCCCCACCGGCTTCAGTCACAAGTGCAGCCAGGGAATATGAATTAACGTCGCGTACCTGGCCCGGACCTGGTACCTGGTCTGGTGGGATGACTTCATCTCCGCTGGAGAGTATCCCTATCTTGGGTCTTATAGCTACACGCAATTGTGTTATTCCAAGTGCCATGCAACCCCCTACTTCCGCCGATCGGATTTGGGTTCCACACCTTACTACGATTTGTCCCTCCTGAACATCCTCCCCCACCAGGATTGCGTTTTCGCCTGGCGCAACCGCCCTCAGGACAGCAATCTCATCGTTTCGGGTTCTTTCAGTCTGTTCCAACATCACGACCGCATCAGCATTTTGAGGCAACATTCCTCCTGTATGGATGATAGCCGCCTGCCCGGATTCTATGGAGAATGCCGGTTCCTCTCCCATGGGTACTTCGCCCTTAATAGACAGATACCCAGGCAACGATTCGGATACTCCAAATGTATCACTTGCGCGCACCGCGAAACCATCCATGCTACTACGTGAAAAAGACGGTAATGATTGCGAGGCGCGTATATCCTCCGCAGTAACACGGCCAGCTGCGTGCAGCGTATCAACCAATTCGTTTTCAGGAACGCCTTCAGGGAGAGAATGCATCAGAAGCGCCAGAGCTTCAGATGGAGAAACAAGCTTCAAGAATTCGGGCATAAGGGTTTGTAAATGAATTTTATCCTAAAATCCATGGCCACGACATGGTTGTATTTTATTTTCAGCTAATTGGGAATTTTGAAAAAGGTGGGAGTGTCTGACCAGATTTAAAGACGGGAATGACATGTATATTGTTTCCGTTTTTCGTTAATATACGAATTTGGATTCAAATTGCGTCACGATGCTGTTGACGAGTGGGGTTAACAACCCAAAAAACAACACTGCCAGTATGATGGGGACCAACCATTTAAACCAAACCGAAATGCAGAAGGGTTCCATGTTCATGCATGGTTGCTTTCGAGTGTTCGATAAGTTTCCAACAAGGTAAGCAGGATTTGATCTGTGAAAGTGAGTGTACGGGTGAGCATTTCCCCCCATGCGGCTCCTGAGGGTACCCAGGCCTCCTTATAAACGGAGATCATCGATTCAAGCAATGCATTGCGGAAGAAGAGGAATGCCTGGGCGGCCTCAATATTATTCAGATTGCATCGGCGGCCACGGCTGGCGTATTCATACCCCAGAGAATGAGCTTCGGCCAGTGCCCTCGATTCTTTAGCAGAAAGGTAACTGGCTAAACCTTGAACGAGGTACCGTCCGCTTTTGCGGTATTGCTCACGCGCCTCCTCCGTTAATTGCTGATACCATCCTTCTGCTTCCAGCTGGCCCTTGCCGATTTTAAAGCGGATCCTCCGTAGAGCAAATCGGACGATATTCTCTGGTTCCACGCCGCCTGCCCGGTGGGCAGTTTGTGCCCACAACTCAATCTCGGAACGAATATAACGCCGGTGGTTCCCCTGCGTACGATGGACAGGGATATGCCCTTTGTCCGACCACAAACGGACCGTACTGGGATGAACCCCAAGCAGCCTGGCTGCCTGGCTGAGGGTAAGCCATTCATCTTTTTCACTTGGCATCTTATTTTCTCCGGAGGTAAACTGCCCCAAACCAGCTGAATGAATCTATCACAATTTGCTATAGCAATTTCAATTCTAATTCCTAAACCGTAACCTGTTCCGTCATGGTGGTTGCTCCTATTTGGTCTAAAAAACCTGTAGGTAGCCAATGACTGATCTTATTCTTCATTCCTCCCAGTAGAGGATTATTAATTAAACGACTTCAATTTCCAATTTATTCATGCTTTTGTCCGAGGTTCAGACAGTTTACTAACAAAAAGCTGGTGGCAAAAGGTTCTGAAAGCGGTTATGGATCTCTAATAATAAAACCTGGGACTAGGTTTTACTTCTTTTCTGCCACATCATCCAGGTCTTGGAGTTTACGCTTCAATGCGCACCAGCGCAAATACAGGCTGGCAAGGTAGGCAGGGATAACCACCACAACAACAACGTATCCTGCAACCATGTATTTGATCGAAATAGTGGGATCCAACATAAACCGCTCCTTTCTTAGAGGACTTCCATCTGACGTTCTTCTACTGCGACCATCAGGTTTTCCAAGCGTACACGGTGCCAAAGCAGGGTGACAAAGATCACCGAAAAGGTGAAGAGGCAGAAAAACATGGTTGCCAGCATCGGAGAGGTCATGGCGAAACTGCCCTGGCCATTGGCACCCCCGTTTCCAATCACCACCGGATGAATCGTCCGGAACAACCGGATGGACAGGAAGGCTATCGGAACGCTCAGGCTTCCGACCAGGGTATAGACCGCGCTGAAGCGGGCACGTCGATCGGGGTCGTCGATGCCCTGGCGGAGCAGCAGACAGGCCAGGTAGATCAGTTCTACGATGGCAGCTGTAGTCAGTCGTGGATCCCAGGTCCACCAGGTGTTCCAGACCGGCCGGGCCCAGATCGAACCCAACATAATCGCGATCAGGAAAAAAACAAGACTGATCTCGATGGCAGCCATTTCGAGTATATCCCACTTACGGTTATGGCTGACCAGGTAAGCAATACCTGCCACGGCTGCCACCATGAATCCTAGCATCCCCACCCAGGCGTTTGAAATGTGGAAATAGAACACTTTCTGCACGTAGTTCATGGTCTCCTCCAGGGGGGTAAAAAAGAACACCATCGCCAGAGCTGCCAGGAATAACAACACGGAAAAGACAGTGAGTATTTTCAGAGCGGGGGACTGAGGTTTCATATCTCTCCTTCGAAATGGAAAGTGATTATTCTTCCACGACGTTGTCAAAGGTCATGAAAGCAACCGCAATAAAAATTACGTCGTAGACCAGAAGTAGATTTACCCAGGGCATGATATCGTTGCTGGCGAGTCCCTGCAGCAATCCCTCGCTGGCCTTGACCGATGCCAGTAGAACCGGGATGGCAACCGGGAATAGCAAAATGGGTAGTAGTATATCGCGTGTGCGAGTCTGAACCGCCATGCTGGCAAGCAAAGTACCCACAGCAACGTACCCGATCGAGCCAAGAATTGTCACGCCAATCAATCCTGGATTGAAAAGGTTGGTATTATAAAGCAGGCTGTAAACCGGCAGGATGATGGCTTCCACGATCAGCATGAAGGCCAGATTGCTGATGGTTTTCCCGAAATAAATGGCGCTTCGATCCACCGGGGCCAGCAGCAAGCCATCCAGGCAGCCGCGATCTTTCTCGATCGCCATCGAGCGGTTCAGGCCAAGCGTTCCAGCGAAGGCGAAGGTTACCCACAACACTCCGGAGGTTACTGCGCGTCGGGTCGGCAGGTCCAGCTCGAGGGAAAAGTTGAAAATCAGGATCACCAACAGAGCGAAGACAAGCATGGCCGAGAGTAGTTCCCGGCTGCGCAGTTCTGCCACTAGGTCCTTCCAGACCACTGCCAGGATGGCTTTTAAAAAGACGGTTGATCGAGATGGCGCGCTTTTGTTGGCCGGCAAGGCAGGGACGTTCATAGATTCACTCATATCAGCCTGCCAATGCCTGCCGGTAGAAGTCGAGTAGGTTCCTGTGACCCAAGCCGGTTGGCGTGGTCGAGGCTGCTATAATCCCATGGGTGAGCACATCGAATCGCGAGGCCAGATCCTGCACTCGTCCCAGGTCGTGGGAGGTCATCACGACCGTCCGGCCGCGTCCGGCCACATCCCGCAGAATCTGGTCGAGCATGTCACAGGCTTCCTGGTCCAACCCGGTATACGGCTCATCAAAGAGCAACACGGCCGGATCATGCAGGACGGCCCGGCCAATGGCCAGGCGCTGTTGCATACCGCGCGAGAATGTCCGCACCAGGTCGTTCCGGCGGGTGAACAACCCTACCAGTTCCAACACTTCCTTGATTCGCTGGTGCAGCCCGGGCACGCAATACATCTTCCCGTAGAACTGTAGGTTCTCTTGCGCAGTCAAATCGCCGTATAACAGCGGCAGGTGGCTGACCACACCCAGGTTGCGCCGTACACTAGATGCCTGGGATGGGAGCTGAAAACCGGCAATGCTAACGCTGCCCAGCGAGGGTCGTGCCAGGGATGCGAGCACGCGCAGGAACGTCGTCTTTCCCGCGCCATTAGGGCCAACCAGTGCCACGAATTCGCCCTCATTGACCGAAAAATCCAGCCCGCGCAAGATGGGCTTGGCGCCATAACGTTTCACCAACTTGCGAACTTCGATGATCACAGCCGGCTCTTCAATTTTTCTTTCAACTCTGCCCGCTGCTGCTGGTACGTCTGGCGGTCAACCTTCCCGTCTGCAAAACGGTCGTCCAGTGCCAGGATTGCATCCGCCAGGCGGGCAGTTTCGTCATCCATTGTTTCCGGTTTGATCATCTCCCCCTGTACTGTTACCCTAGCCCTGCGGCGATCGCGCAGGAAGAGTAAGACGCCGGCCGCAACGAGCAGCAAGCCCACGAATCCCAGACCAACCAACAGATAAGGAGATATCCCCGGGTTGCTGCTCCCTGTCGCCGCGGTCTGCGAGCTGCCAGAGAAGGTCAACCCAAGTGCAGCGCCGGCATTGAGTGGCCCGGTAGAGTAAATCTGGTAACTGCTCCCCTGAAAATCACTGGCTCCCTGGTCGGCCAGGCCCACGCCAGACACTTTCACGCCAACGGGGACGATTACAGTGATCGACGCCGGTGACAGGATAAATGGCTGGGAAATACTCGCTTTATTATTAGAATAGTCCAAACTGAACGAAACCACGAAGGCGTACTGCTGGGTTCCGGGAAGCATCGCGAATCCGGTATCGGCCATCACCAACTGCGCACTACCCTGTGATAGGCTGATAGATGGCTGAAGCGCTCCATCAGGCACGGTGGCAAAAGGCAAAGTGGTGCCGTCGGTTGCAACCGTTACGGCTTTCTTTCCAGGGTTGGTCAGGACATAGATTTCGTCCAGCTGGATCTGTCCAGCAGTCGAGAAGGTAGCCTGAATGTGCACCTGATCAAGGCTCAGGCCGGTCAAATCAGAGCTGGAATCATAGATTGTAATCGGCTGGTCATAACTGCTTGTCTTCCCGTCGAAGGTTCCCCCCGCCGAAAGGAAGCTGACCGGGCCATATTGCACCGCGACGAGGAATTCCATACCGTTGGTAAGGGCAACATTTTCAAAGGAGTATGAGCCATCTTGGTTAAGTGGCATGCTGAGAGTTAGAGTCTCTTGCTGGTTGAGAATGCCATGCAGTGAGGCGGTCAGACCAGAGGGGAGCAACCCGCCGGAACCATTTGTGACCTTGCCAGAAATGGTAACATTGCCCGCGGGCGAGGCCGTTCCGGCGGTTGCTGGCGCAGGCGATCCAGATGCTACACCGTTTGAGGCCGTAGAGGCTGCCGAGGTGGCGATCTCCGTCGCGGTAGGCACGGGAGATGAAACCGGGGTGAGCACAGCCCCGGGAGGAGGGGTGATATCCTCTGCCAGGGAGAAATTACAGGCTGCCAGTGTGCAGGCAAGGAGAAGGCCGACTGAAATATGAAGGAATTTCATGGTTTATCCTAAAATATTATTTGATGGGATGACCGCAATTCGGACAAAAGTGCTCGGAGTTTGACAGCGGTCTGCCGCATTGCGAGCAATACATGCCTGGTTTACTCGTGCGAATTTTACGCCGCCTGGCAACCAGGTTTTCAACTTCATCCTCTTCGTTAACGGCGTCCGTTGCCTGCCTGGCACGTCGAGCAGTTAGAATGGCTTCGACCTGGTCTGCATGATTGGATGCGACGCTTGGAACCGCTTCCAAAACAGGCGTGAGCTGGTCGATCTTGCGCAGGAGCTCAGCACCTTGCTGCACCAGATTGGCGCGTTGCACCGGATATGCTTCTGCTGGAATTTTACCCAGACTGTTATCGAAATCCAATTCCTTTAGACTGTTCAAGACCCGGTCGTGTTCGGCCAAAAGGGTGGAGAGAACCTGGCTTCCCTCAACTTCCGGGCGCCAGCGGCTGGTCAGAGGTCGCGCTACGAACAGAACAATCAGGACGATCACAATTACGAGGAGGATAAGGCTGTTTATCAAGTCCATGAGTTAATTTCTCGCGAGCAAGGGTCAATGAGCGGTTGGATTTGACCCACCGATTGGAATGGAACGATCTGGATTGACCGGAGAATGCCCTGCTGGTCAATCAGGTAGGTTTCCGGAACCCCCAGATTACGGTTGAAGAGTTGCGAGATACGCGTCTGCAAGTCAGGGCCATTTGGATAGGAAATGTCGAACTCCGCCAGATAAGCACGCGCTTCCGTGTCAGTATCAACATAATCAACCCCCAGGAAGACCACCTGCCCGGATGGTTGGGAGGAACGCCAGGCTGTTTCCAGGGCAGCGGCTTCACTTTGGCAGGGTGTACACCAGGTGGCCCAGAAGTTTACCAGCACCACTTTGCCGCGCAGGTCGGAAAGTTTGACCGCTTTGGCCGAACCGAAGTTATAGCCATCCATAAAGGTCAGGCTAAATTCGGGCACCTTCGACCCAACTCCGAGGATGGTGTTACGTGATCTGGCTACGCTCAAGCCGAGGATGATCAGCAGGAACAGGAGAGCACTCCACACGAGCAGTTGTGCCCTAAAGGGTAAAGGCCGGCGCACTGGAACGGAAGTTGTCTGTCTGGTTTGGTCCATTGGATCCCTATCAACTCTGCTTGCGCAGCTCCTCTTCCAAACGGGCGATATATTCGTCGTTCTCTTCGGTCGAGTCGGTGGTTTTGGGGGAAGATCCAGACTCCGGGATGGTTTTCCATTCGGGTTGCATTGGAGTGTCGGCTATTACAGAGGCTGGCCGGGATTGCTTCCAAGTGCGGAAGGCCAGGTAAAGCAGGAAGACGCCCACCAGGAAGGCGGCAGGCGGTACGATATAAACTAACCAGTTCAACCCGGTGGCCGGAGGCTCTGAAAGAACACGCGCACCGTAGTGATCGACAAAGTACTGCTTGATATCGGCTTCCGACTTCCCCTGGGCTAACATTTGGCGGATCAGTTCGCGCCACTGCTGACACGCCTCCGTCGGGCAGACATCCAACGGGGTGTTTTCGCATACCGGGCAGAACAACTGGCTGGCGATGGCATTAACCTGATCGTCTGAGGGTGTCGGTTGCTGGGCATAGGCCTGACCGGTCGCAAAGGCCAGGAAGATCAATAGGATCCCAAGAATCCAGACTAACCGTTTCATTTATTCTTCCTTCCAAAGTACATCATTTATCATTTCAGTCTGCCACGCTGGCCTTGTAGGCAGAATGCACAATCACAGGAGCAACAGAAAGCTCCTTATCAGGCCAGGCTGCGACCAGGGTGCCAAAGATGAATACAAAACTGCCCAACCATAGCCAGCTGACCAGTGGATTGTCATAGACCTTAAAGGGAGCCTCGGAGGCGGAAATACCTTCCCAGTCGACCAGCACGATATACAGATCGTCCGACAATGTGCTGCGGATAGCCGGAATGGTCATCGGCTGGTCATCGGGGAACATATCGTAACGCGGGTAGAATTGGCCGAGATACTGTCCATTCTTGTAAACGCTCATGACTGCACGGGTCACAGTCCGGCCATCCACATAAGGGAACTGGGACAGTGAGTCAAAACGCAGGCTGTACCCGGCAATTTGCATCGAATCGCCTGTCGCCAGGCTTTGCTGCGTTGTTGTCTGGAAGAGTTCGATCCCGATAATCGCCAAGCCCATCATCGCCATGGATAGATGAATGATATACCCGCCATAGCGCCGGCGGTTGCGACCGACCAGGTGCCATAGGGCCAGGATGGCGTTTTCACCGGCGCTGCGGCCGCGTGCCACAATGCCTCGCCCGAATTCGTACAGGGTCACACAGATGACAAAGGCGATCAAGGTAAAGCCTATCAACGCAAAGACATTACGATAACCGAAAATAGCCAGCACAACCGGGACAATTACAACCGGGATGGCAGGCTTCCAGGCGGCCCGGCCGATGGTCTTAAGCGTGCCATAAGTCCAGGCTGAGAGCGGTGCAACACCCATTAGCAGCATCAATGCGCCGAACAATGGTCCCACGGCCCGTTTGTAGAACGGCGGTCCGACGGTTATCTGCTGGTTGGTAAAGATTTCGGATATCAGCGGGAAGAGAATACCCCAAAAACAGACAATCAGTATACCGGCGAATAACAAAGCTGCCAGCAGAAAGAGCGCCTCCCGGGAAAACATCGAGGTGGAGGCGAAGGCTGTTTCGGATTTCAGGTCGTTCCAACGGCGGATAAGCAAGCTGACTGAAGCAATCAAGGTGATGCCGATGAAGACAAAGAACATTGGTCCGAGGGCACTTTCTGCGAACGCATGCACCGAGGAGAGCACGCCGGAGCGCGTCAGAAAGGTTCCAAATATCACCAAATTGTAAGTCAGGATGATAAGGATCATGTTCAATTGCTTGAACATGCCGCGCTTTTCCTGGATCATAACAGTGTGCAGGAATGGTGTCGCCACCAGCCAGGGCATCAACGCGGCGATCTCAACCGGGTCCCAACTCCAATAGCCTCCCCAGCCCAGCACGTCATAGGCCCACCACATCCCAAGCACCAACCCACAGGTCAGGAACAGCCAGCCCCACAAGGTCCAGCGCCGGGTCAAGCGAATCCAGCGGTCATCTGTCCGTCCGGTCACAAGCGCGGCGATGGCAAAAGCAAATGGAATCACAAACGAAACGAATCCCAAGTAGAGCATAGGTGGATGGATGATCATGCCCGGGTGGCGCAGCAGAGGGTTTAAGCCTGCACCGTCGGTAGGGATCAACGGAGAAGCGCCCGCCGGACGAATCATAGATGCCACCTGGCCTGAGGAGGTCTGCCACCAGCTGACGAAAGGATTCTCAAAGAACAGGCTCAGCGACAGGAAGAATGCCAGCGTAATTGCTGTCACAGCCGCCACCCAGGGCAAAAACTCACGGTCCCGATCCCATCTGCGCAGCATGACGGCAGAAGCAAATGCTGACAACAGCCAGGACCAGAAAAGTAGCGAACCCTCCTGCCCCCCCCACAGAGCCGTGACTTTCAAATACAGGGGCATGTCATTGCTCGTCACGGAGTAAACATAGCGTAGCTCGAAATGCCCGGTTGCCAACAGATAGACCAGCGACAGTGTAGCCAATGTAACCAAAGGAAATGTCAACAGAACAGCTCGCCGTCCACTTTCAACCCAGCGGTCTTTCTTTCTGAAATAACCGTAAATGGCCGCACCGGCGCCAAACAACGCCAGCAGAAAAGTTACCACTAAGATCCCAAAACCAAAATTCGCTAGCATTCAGACTCCCTGGATTTAATTAAAAAGGTTTTGGTCCATGGGGAATTGCCGGACCATAAGAGAAGATATGGGGGTGTTGGGCGGGCTTCACCTGCCCAACACCCCCATATTTATATCTCACTACTGCAATTCCCATAGAGCCAAGGTATTAATTTCCTTTGACGACCTGGCTGGGCACCGCTTCCTGATATTTGGTGGGGCATTTCAAAAGCAACTCATCAGCATAAAAAACCCCATCCGGGTTGAGGTGCCCGGTCATGATGGCCTGGGCCTCGTTATTGAGCAGGTCCGGCTTCGGACCATTATAGCTTATGGACAGGTGCGCCCGTTTCGGGTCGATAACCGCCGCGTGCAGAACGGCTGCCAGGCCGCCATCGGCCTCAACAGTAGCATTGTCACCCGGAACCTGGGCCACTTCGAAACTGAGCGTCATGGCTTTCGGATCGTACTGGATTGTCGAGCCGATCACTGCACCGGAGACGCGCAAGTTTTGTCCGAAGGCTGCCGGACCCTTGGCCTTAAGCTCATCCACTGTCATGAAGTATTCCGCGCTGGCCTGGGTGGAAGAGAAAATTAAATAAACGATGGCAACCAAAATCAACCCACCGCCAATAATAAATTTCAAACTACCCCGTTTACGATTTTTCGAAGTCGAATGCATGTAGTACCTCCAATAAAAATGAACCGCCAAAAGTGGAGCTTCCCTTGCTTGTTTATAAGACTTTTGGAACAATAAGACATTAATATTTCATTAAAGTTGTACCAGCCCGGTACGGATGGCAAACTTGACCAATTCTGTACGGGAATGCATGTTCATTTTCTTCATGATACGTTCGCGGTGGCGAGCAATCGTTTTATGGCTCAAAGCCAGGCGCTGGCCAATTTCCTGGTTGCTGATCCCCTGCGCGATCATTTCCAATACCTGTCGTTCACGCAAGCTGAGCACTTCCAGTCCAATAACCTGCCCGTCCTGTTCTTCCGCTGATACCGTTCGAGAAGGTTTTGTTTGGCGGGCCAGCCGCTGGTAATCCTCCAACAACCAGCGAGCCAGCGCTGGTTGAAGGTAAACATTTCCCTCAGCAATGGTATGAATAGCCTCCACCAATTCTTCAGCCGCGGCCTGTTTAGTGATATAGCCGGATGCCCCGGCTGCCAGCATTTGCATGAGATATTGTTTATCGTCATGCACGGTCAGTGCAAGCACCAGACACTCCGGGCAAAGAACCCGTAACCGCCGGGTTGCCTCCATCCCGTCAAATCCCGGCATGGTTATATCCATGAGGATCACATCGGGGTGAGATTCCATCGCCCGGTCAATAGCCTCTTCCCCATTGCTTGCTTCCGCTACCACATCAAAATCAGGCTGGGTTTGCAGAAAGGTTTTCAGGCCAACCCGGACCACCTCATGATCGTCAACAAGCATCAACCGTATTTTTTTCATAATCCTCCATTAGGTGGTGCTGATAAACCCATGTCAGGCACGGTCACTTCCACAATTACGCCTCTGCCCGGCTCTGATCCAATCTTCAACTGGCCTCCAATCAAGTCCACCCGTTCCCGCATGCCTGCCAATCCCCATCCGTGGGGAGGATTAAGGGATAGTTCTGGGCTAAAACCAATGCCAGAATCGGATATTTTCAGAATGATTTCTTGGGGTGAAAACTGAATAAGAACGTGTGCCTGGCGGGCTTGCGCGTGTCGAAGGACATTATTCAACGCTTCTTGAACCACCCGGAAAAGCACCGTCTCAACGATCGAGTCCAGTCGCCGGTTTTTTCCCTCTACTTCCAAGGATACATCCAGCCCTTGCAAAGCACTACTATCCTTCAGGTATTGGATGGCAGGAATCAGCCCCAAGTCATCCAGCTGTGCCGGGCGGAGATCATGCACGAGGCGATAAAGATCCTGTGACATTTGTTTGCAAAGAGCCTGTAACCTGTCAACCATGGGTGTGGTTTCCGGGACAATGGAAATATAGGTGCGAAGGGTAGCCAGATTGAGGGAAAAGGCGGTAAGCACCTGGGCGGTTTCATCATGGAGTTCCCGGGCAATACGCGTACGTTCCTCCTCCTGCGCCTGGACGGTATGAACGAGTAACTCATGCCGTAAAGAATCGCGTTGTTCAAGAGCTTCCAGGCGCTCTTTTTGAACAGCCGCAGCCAGATGTTGGCGCGAACTTTCCGCTAATTGCGTAACCCGTACCATCCCCAGGGTGATTGTTACAGCCACAACTGCGCGAACAGCCTGGATGGGAATTCCGAACCAGAGTGAAAAATCAGTCGTGTTGATGAAGCGGGCTGGGAACATATTAACCTTCGAAACGAATAATTGGGTCAAACCATAAATGAAAAAACCAACAGCCGCGATCGTTAGGTGGGTGACCAGATGCCGACGCTCATCCCCGGTAGACTGGACTGCCTGGACCCGCAAAGCAAAAGCTGCAAGGATGGCGCCGGGGACAGCCAGAAGATAACGCGCCAGTGCATTCAAGAGATCGAACCAGCTATTACCCGGAGAACGAATGGCAAGATATGCATTAATCAGAATGAATAATACATAAACTCCCAGAATGCCCAGAAGAATAAATGCTCCTGTTCCTAAAGTGCTGGCGTGCATCTTGAACACCATGATACCGAAGATTATTAAGAAAAAAAATGAAATAATTAATAAGAATAGACGGAACCAGGACAGCCAGGCAGGCAATGTGACTCCATAAGCTTCGGATTGCATTAAATAGGCTTCCAGCCATTCGTGCGTTCCATGGAGCAGCCCAAAGATTGCCAGGGGGCGCAGTATCTGCGCATCAGCCATGGCAGGCGAACGCCCTCCTTCAACTGTCAGGGCCATTCCCAGGCTGAAAAAGGCTAATCCGTAGACAAAATAAACGAGCAATAAAACGATACTGAAAGAGGCAGTGGCCATTTCTTTTCCATTGGGTATTTTACACCAATTTCTATTCGCTCTTTGTTACTAATGTCACAGATAATTTGTGACATTAGTAACATTAGTTTGTCTCATATTTCACTTGTGATTTATCGTATTCTCATGTATATTGGGGATATGTACCCAAGGTTGGGTTTTTTAGCCTAAGTTCATTGGGTGATTTCTTGGAAAAGGAGGTGGCGTCACAGATATAGCGAGATATTGGCTTTTTTACACTCCACTACGAATTACAAAGGAGAATGAAGAAATGTCCATTAAGAAAACTATTATTTTGGCTTGTATAGTGATCGCCGGCCTGTTCTTGTTGGCGGGGTGCGCGGGTGCAACTGGCCCAGTTGGCCCGGCCGGCCCGGCCGGCCCAGTTGGTCCTACCGGCGCGGCCGGGCCGGCCGGCGCGGCTGGTACGAATCCATCCGCGGCTGACCTGACCTGCACGCAATGCCACAATAACACCACATTGATCGATGGCCCGGCAACTTCGTGGGCTGCTTCCGTGCATGCGACAGGTATAGCCTTTGGTATTGCAGCCAATGAATCAACCTGCACGGGATGCCACACGGGTGTCGGCTTCAGTGATCGTATGGCAGCAGCTCAAACCAATCCGGACAAGTTCACGACCGTCTATGCGAATCCAACCCGCATTGATTGCCGTGCCTGCCATAATATCCACACCACCTTCACCAAGGATGACTTCTCCCTGAAAACCGTTGCTGCGGTGCCACTCTACGCCGTTCAAGGCGCGACCTTCGATGGCGGCAAGGGTAACCTGTGCGCCAACTGCCACCAGGCCCGCTCGGTAATTCCTGCCGCCGCGGCGGATGGCACAATCAAGGTCGACAGCACCCACTGGGGCCCGCATCACGGACCGCAGGCTGAGATGATGCTGGGTGTTGGCGGTGCCGGAGGCGTTTCAGGCACCCCCGGTCCGCACTATTCGGCAGTGACGGATACCTGTGTGGCCTGCCACATGGGAGGCGATGCCGCCAACCACTCCTATACTCCGAATGTAGCCTATTGCCAAAGCTGCCACCCCAATACCACGGACTTCAACATGAACGGCGCGGTGGCCGCGCTGGATGCCAAGGTCGCTACGCTTAAAACCAAGTTGACGGCTGCCGGCCTGCTCGATAAAACCGGCGCAATCGTTGTCGGGAATTATCCTGCAGCGAAAGCGGATGCCTTATGGAACTATCTCATGGTCGCGGTTGAAGACAAGAGTCACGGCGTTCATAACATGCCCTACGCCAATGCTCTGATCGATTCGGCTTTAGCCGCTTTTAAATAAAAAGGGCTAGTTTGACAAATCAGACCGCGCTGATGTCCGGTTTCCACTATCCAATTTGTGGTCGACCAGATTGGGACACCTGGCTGAGACATTAGCACCTGCATGCGGCCCTAAGAGTCATTTCCAAACAATGTAAAGCGGGGACGGTTAGGCCGTCCCCGCTTTACCTGTAGAAATTGCGATTACATTCTCTAATGCCATCATTCATGCTCATGATAAGCCATTGTTTCTTCCAAGCGTTGCATTAAGTGTCCATCCGAAAATTGAAAAAGAAACGCATTTTGAGTTCGTGGGGCGAAACCGTACGCACTTAAAATACGAGCTCCTCGAAGAAAATAGGAGAAAGTATGTGGAAGAATAAAAAAACTTTGTCCTTGAAAATCCTGGTTTTCGCCCTGGGAATCGGTTTGTTGGGTATTGCCCTGGCAGGATTGGCACGCCCGGCGGCCGCCGCGTCCACATTTCCCCCCAAACAGCTTATCACACCGCCTGCATTGACTGCCAACCAGGCAGTGGACAATGCAACCTGCCTTTCTTGTCACAGCCAACCCGGGATGACTACCACCATGCCCGATGGAGAAATCCTCTCCCTTACGATTGACCAAAACCATTTCTCAGCCTCGGTTCATCAAGGATTGCACTGCACGGACTGCCATAAAAATATTACCGGCTTTCCACACCCCGCATTGACGGTGCAAAGCCTGCGGGATTTTTCCATGCAGATGTATACCACCTGCCAGCAATGCCATTCTACGCAATACAACCAGACACTGGATTCGGTGCACCAGAAGGCGCTGGCAGCCGGAAACACAAATGCAGCCATCTGTACGGATTGTCATAACCCCCACACACAGACCCAGCTCACTGATCCGACCACGGGTAAAATCCTGCCGGCGGCACGGGTCTTGATCCCCCAGATGTGTGCGCGCTGTCACAGTGCTATCTATGATCAATACAAAAACAGCGTCCATGGCTCCGCCCTGATTGGAAGCGGCAATCCGGATGTGCCAACCTGCATTGATTGCCATGGCGTTCATAACATACAGGATCCGACGACCGTTGCATTCAGGCTCAATTCTCCACTATTGTGTTCCAAGTGCCATACTGATGCTTCCATTATGGATAAATATGGCATTTCCACCCAGGTATTGAATACGTATGTTTCCGATTTCCATGGGACGACGGTAACCCTGTTTGAAAAGATTTCGCCAGATCAGGCTACCAACAAACCAGTTTGTTTTGATTGTCACGGAGTCCACAATATCATGCGGGTGGATGACCCGGTCTATGGACTGGCGATGAAACAGAATTTGTTGAAGGTTTGCCAGCGTTGCCATCCGGATGCGACCGCCAACTTCCCGGATGCCTGGATGAGCCACTACATACCCAGCCCCAGCCATGATGCGCTGGTTTATTATGTGAACCTCTTTTATAAAATCTTCATTCCCACTGTTATCGGTGGAATGTTGGTCTATGTTCTTAGTGATATCGTCAGGCGACTGCTGGAACGTCGAAAAGGAGCAAAGCAGGTATGAGCCCAAAGAGCAAATCACTTATAAGCTCTAAGAAAACAACCCCCGAGCAGGTCACCTCAGGCAAGCAGCCGGATCATGCGACTCCAACGGTCGAACAGGCGAAGCAAGCGAGCCTGGAGAGAAAAAAGTCGTTGCAGGCAAAACCAACGGCCCCGGCATTGAAAAAACCAGTTCAGCCGAAGCTATCGACCCCGGCGACTGAGCAGCCGGGAAAGCCGAAAGAAGCGAGGCCTGCAACCAAGTTGCAGGGGCAGCCAAAGCAATCTGCTTCCACATTGAAACTACCTGCCAAGCGAAAATTTGACCAACCATATCAGTATGAACGTTTTGACTGGATGCAACGGATTGCCCATGCTGTGCTGCTGTCAACCTTCATTTTATTAGCAATTACCGGTCTGCCTCAGGAATTTGCGTTGGCCGGTTGGGCGCAGGCAATGATCGGGTTCTTTGGCGGAATCGATACGACCCGCCAGATCCATCATGTGGCTGCGATTGTTTTGATCCTGCTTGGGATCTACCATCTTCTGGATGTCGGTTACAAGATCTTCGTGCGCAGAACCAGCCTGAGCATGCTGCCCACCTTGAAGGATGTCAAGGACGCCCTGCAGGCATTCCTTTATAACTTGGGATTCGGAAAAACACGCCCGCAATTGGGGCGATATACTTTCGAAGAGAAGGCTGAATATTGGGCCCTGATCTGGGGGGTGGTGATCATGGCGATCACCGGGGCGATGATGTGGAATCCGATCTTCACTACCAAGATCCTGCCAGGAGAGATCATCCCGGCGGCCAAAGCCGCCCATGGCGGCGAGGCCCTACTGGCTGTCATGGCGATCGTGGTATGGCACATGTACGGTGTGCATATTAGGCGTTTTAACAAGGCCATGTGGACTGGTAAGCAGACCGAGGCAGAGATGCTGCACGAGCATCCGCTCGAACTGGCCGACATCAAAGCTGGCCTGGCCGGGCGTCTCGTGGATGTCAAAATACTGCGCAAACGCAGAACGGTCTATTTTCCCATCGCGTCTGTCCTGGCGGTTGTCATGCTGCTCGGGTTATACGGTTTCGTGACCGGAGAGAAGACCGCCATAACAACCGTATTGCCCATCTCATCACCGGTGGCAATTTATGTCCCGGAGACTCCCACCCCCATGCCAACACCGCTGCCCACGGCGACCCCAGCCTCAGCCAGTTCTGGCGCGCTGACCTGGGATGCAACCATTGGGCCACTATTCCATACCAAGTGCAGCATGTGCCATGGATCTACAGTGCAAACTAATGGGCTCTCGTTTGCAACATATGCAGATGCTTTAAAGGGCGCCAAGGATGGCGTTGTTATCATTCCGGGCAACGTGGATGGCAGTAAGCTGATCGTAATCCAATCCGCTAATAACCATCCCGGCCAGCTAAGCGCCGATCAACTGGCTGTAGTTAAGCAATGGATTGCTCAAGGGGCACCTGAAAAATAAAAATTATATTGATGGAGATACAACTATGGATCGATCACCGACCCCGAAACTAAATCGCCGTGATTTCATGAAGGCAACCATATACGCCATCGGCGGACTGATCGGAGTAACTTTAGCCATACCCGCAGTCGCATACATTGTCGGTCCGGCCTTAACAAAGGTCACGCAAAACTGGATCAAATTGGGTGCAATCGACAAAATCGAAGAAAACACCCCCACTCTGTTCAAGGCAACCATCACTGATCAAACCGGGTGGATCAACAGCCAGGAAGAAATTTCTGTCTATGTGTTGACAGAGGATGGGCAGACCTACACTGCTCTTTCCAATGTATGCACTCACCTTGGTTGCCACGTTCGCTGGAATCCAGATGACAGCGAATTCGCCTGTCCCTGTCACAATGGTGTGTTTGCCAAAGACGGAAGTGTCATCTCCGGCCCTCCACCCCGCCCACTCGATCATTTTCAAACAAAAGTGGAAAATGGGTTCTTATACATTTTGAGAGGTTAACATGTTAATACGATTGGGCAATTGGCTGGATGAACGGTTTGACTGGCGCAAGATCTGGGCAGCCATTTTTCTTCGGAAAGTGCCGCATGTGAACTGGTGGTATACATTGGGCAGTGCCACACTCTTCGTCGCAGTCATGCAAGGGATTACCGGGATTCTATTGACGCTCTATTATGTACCCACTCCGGATCACGCCTACGACAGCGTGGTTTATATCACCACCCAACTACCTGGCGGGTGGTTCATCCGTGGCTTACATCATTGGGGCGCCAGTGCCCTGGTGGTGCTGGTGGTGCTGCATTTGCTGCGGGTTTTCTACTTTGGCGCATATAAATATCCACGGGAAGCCACCTGGTTGACCGGGGTGGCCCTGTTCCTGGTTGTGGTTGGTTTTGGCTTTACCGGTTATTTACTTCCCTGGGATCAAAAAGCCTATTGGGCTACCACAGTTGGTACCCGCATTGCCGGTGTGGTGCCTTTACTGGGTCCGTTGATCCTTCGAATCATGCGTGGTGGAGATGAACTTACCGCAGTAACGCTGGCACGTTTTTTCGGGGTTCACATCTGGGTGTTGCCAGCCTGCCTGGCAGCATTGATTCTCGTCCATTTATATCTTGTAGTTCGGATCGGAATTTCCGCCGTGCCAGAAAAAGGTGAAAAATCATGAACGAGAAAGAGAAGAAATCCTACATGGAGCGCTATAAAGAAGCCAAGGAAAAGGGCGTTCCGTTTTTTCCGGACATTATATTTAAAGATGCCCTGGCAGCACTGCTGGTTTTCGTAATCCTGGTTGCCCTGGCCTATTTTATAGGCGTCCCCCTGGAAGCACGCGCCAATCCGGCGGATACAACCTACACGCCACGACCCGAATGGTACTTCCTTTTCCTGTTCCAATTGCTGAAATATTTCCCTGGCAATTTGGAAGTTATCGGCGTTATCATTCTGCCCACCCTGATGATCCTGCTCCTGGTTGCCCTGCCGTTTATTGACCGGAATCCATGGAGGCATTTTTTGAACCGGCCTTTGGCCAGTTTCGCCGCACTGGCGGTTGTTGCAGGGATTGCATCATTAACAGTTTTGGCAGTGAATGAAGCTCCCCCGCCAGAGACTGCTGTTGTAGTGGATCAGGCTGCCGACTTATATTCCAAGAATTGTTCCAACTGTCATGGTGCAAGTATTACTGTTCCACCGGGAACGGATTTGCATAGCATCATCGCTGCAGGTGAACACCCGGGCATGCCAGACTGGGGCGGCGATCTCAGTACTGACGAGATAGATGCATTGGCCGGTTTCATTCTTTCTCCCAATGGCAGCGCTATCTACACGCAGCATTGTGGAACATGCCATACGCAGATGGTATCAGCGGCAGGTAACCCCATTGAGCTGCAACGTGTTCTTGCAGAAGGTCCCAACTATCCTCCCCACAAAGGCCAGCAAATTCCCAACTGGCAAAGTACGCTTTCCTCTGATCAAAGCAATGCCCTGTTGAACTTTTTGGCAGCGCCGGATGGACAACGCTTATTCGAGATCAATTGCTCCGGCTGCCACGGGACCGGGATTTCCTTCTCCGGTACGGAAAGCCAATTGCGCGATGTGATCAGCAAAGGCGGCCAACATCTTGCCATGCCGGCCTGGCGTGAAACCCTTACTCAAAGCGAGTTGGATACATTGGCCTATTACGTGGTTAATGCGTCTGCGAACCCGCAAGGGCAAGAGCTCTTCGACCAACATTGCAGTGCCTGTCATGCAGACAAAGTGCCTCAGGCTCCCGATATCGCCAGCGCACTCAAGATCATCAGCGCAGGTGGGCCGCACATCTCCATGCCGGTTTGGGGAAAAGTCCTCACTCCAGAGCAATTGGATGCACTGGTAAATTATGCCTTTTCCTCCAGTAAGGGTGTTGGTACTGCGACAGGAGCGCAACTCTTCGCGGAAAATTGTTCCACCTGTCATGGGCAATATGGTCAAGGAGGCCCCAACCCCGGACATCCTGGTGAGAGTATTGTCTCCATCAGTTCTTCCAATTTTCTTGATACCCGCGATGATGCCACCATTCGCAGCATCATCGAACAAGGCCAGCCCGATCTGGGCATGTCGCCTTTTGGCTCGGCGTTCGGTGGGGCACTGGATGATACCCAATTGGATGCCTTGGTGGCCTTCATCCGTACTTGGACGACCACCCCTCCACCGGCATTGCCAACCCCAACTCCTGCGTCCACAACAACTATCACCAGCCAGCCTTCCAGCACGGAGGCAGGCGGTTCGGCAACTCCTGGTACCACTCCCAGCTTCTCCAACCAGATATTGCCGTTCCTGGAAACACAATGTTCCAAGTGTCACGGTTCGCAAACGCAGCTGGGCGGATGGAATTCTTCTTCCTATTCTTTGGTGATGACCTCCGGGCAAGGTGGGCCGGTGGTTATTGCAAACGACCCAATCAATAGTTTGCTAATGAAAAAGCTGCTTGGAACAGGAGGAGGTATAATGCCTCCGTCTGGACAATTACCAACCGATGTGATTCAACTTATCATGGATTGGATCAAAGCCGGTGCCCCAGATAATTGAACCGGAGGGATTTTTTAGGGTTGTGAAAAAACTAATCATTGCTTTACGGCGATTCTTCATACCGTCATCTGGTTCATCGCGCTGGCTGTTGGTTCTACCTTACCTGGTGGTGGCAGTCATCTTTATTGTCCTGGCATCCGGCGGTATTTACGCGTGGAATTACTCCAATTCCTCTTTATTTTGCGGTACAGCCTGTCACACCATGCCGCCGCAGAACGCCACCTATTTAGTCTCCCCGCATGCCAATGTGGATTGCACTGAGTGTCACATTGGCCGCAGTGTTTTAGGCACCCAGTTGGCTCGCAAAACGGAAGATTTATATGAGGTGTACTCCATGGTGTTCCATACATACACCTTTCCCATTCAAGCCTCCCGGACACGGCCTGCTGCTGAAACCTGTGAGAAATGTCACCAGCCGACGGCTTTTTCGGGCAACCAGTTAATTGTCATCAATCACTTCACACCTGACCAGAATAATACTCCTCTCAGCATTTACCTTATGATGAAAACTGGCGGCGGGGCCAACCTTCAGGGAGTGGCGTCTGGCATTCACTGGCATGTTGTCAACAAAATCGAATATTATTCCACCGATCCTCTGGATCAAAACATCCCCTTTGTGCGGGTGTTCAACGCGGATGGTACAACCACGGATTACATCGACACGGAATCCAACATTGATCCATCCAAGATCGACCCAAGCAAGTTGAAGACCATGGATTGTATTACCTGCCATAACCGCGTCACACACGATTTTGCCCCTCCGGCAGATTCGGTGGACAATGCCATGGCATCCGGGCTGATCTCTCCCAAGATCCCGGAAGTCCGTAAGAAAGCCGTTGAAGTCCTGAGTGTTGCTTATCCTTCCCAACCAGTCGCGATGAGTGGCATCGCAGGTCTGGCAAACTATTATAAGCAGTACTACAGTGATTTCTATTCCAATAACACGAATGTAATTAATGCAGCTATCACGGAACTGCAATCAATTTACAACCAGACCGTTTTTGTAGATCAGAAGGTGGATTGGACAACCCATCCCAATAATCTCGGCCACATCGATTCTCCCGGCTGTTTCCGCTGCCACGATGGGAAACACATGAATGCCCAGAATCAGGCCATTCGTCTTGAATGTAACCTCTGCCATTCTATCCCGGTTGTAGCCACAGCCCAGGATTTTGTATCCGATATCGAGATCAACCGTGGCCCGGAACCGGCTTCGCACCTCAACGCCAACTGGATCAGCCTGCACCAAGATGCCTTCGATTCAACTTGCGCCAACTGCCATACGACTGCGGATCCCGGCGGAACATCCAATACTTCCTTCTGCTCCAACAGCGCCTGTCATGGCACAAATTTCAAGTATGCCGGGTTCGACGCGCCCTCCCTGCGCACCATTCTACAGGCCCAACTTCCCACCCCTGCGCCTACGCCCACCCTGGCTCCAGTCGTCGGCAATCCAACGTTTGATGCCAACATCAAGCCCATGCTGGTACCATGCACGGCGTGTCATAACAGCACCGCTCCCAGCGCCAACCTGGACTTGAGCAGCTTTGCCGGTGTAATGAAAGGTGGCAAGGATGGAGTCATTGTGTTACCAGGCAATTCGGCCGGTAGTTTGATTATCAAGATCCAGAGTGCCCAGCACTTCCGGAACCTGACTCCGCAGGAATTGGCGTTGGTCAAGCAGTGGATCGACGCGGGAGCCCTGGAAAAATAGACGGTTTGAATGAAAAAGATGGGCCGCCCAATTGGGCGGCCCGTTTTATTTAATCCCCCGCAGGAACAGGTAATTGCTCCATCGTCTTGGATTCAGGTTGCAATACATGAACCACTGTGCTGTAGTGATTCACCACTTTCAGGTAGCGCACCCCCAGAGAGAAAGCCAGTAGACCGTAACTGATAATGCCTCCCCCAACCAAAAACTCGATCAAAGATGGATGATAAGATGCATAGCTGATATTGGGATCCCCGGGCAGATAGGAAAGGACCACCATCAGGCCTGAAATATTGGTGTCCCAGCGATACGCCACCACGCCACCCACTACAAAAAGCAGGGCTAGCATCCGCCATAAAGGCAGCGCACGCGTCCTTTTATTGAGCAGCAGGATCATCGGAATGATTATCCCGACCAGGATTTCACCCACCCAAAAATTAAACGAAAGTGGGCCGTCCGTCAATAAGTGCAGGCCTTCGGTCCGGCCGGGCTGGTAGGTATAATTCATCGACCAGGCATCCCAAAAGCGGAAATACAGATAAAGCACTAGGATCCAGCCGATGATCTGGGAAATGCGGTCAAGCAGATGGTCATCCACGCTGGCACGCCTGGTCAGCCAGGCTGAGAGCATCGATGCGAAAACTGTCAGGGACATGCCGCTGGCCACTGCGGAGATAATGAACAATACGGAGATATCCGGCCGGTACCAAAGTGGGCGGGCTATCAGCACACCGTAAAGAGCCCCAAGCGAGGACTGGTGCAGCATGGATAATGCCAATCCGGCGATTGCGAGGTATGGGGCAAGTTGGTGTGCCTGGGACATCCGCCCTGCCAATCTCGGCCAGCAGTCCCGCAGCCAGTCGATATTGGCAAAGATTGGCAGAGTCTCAAGAAGCAACACTCCTAGATAAAGTGTGACGCACATGGTCACTTCCCAAAGCAGGGAATGTTCATTCCAGTAAACCAACGAATGCCAGAAACGGTCAGGGCGGCCGATATCAAGCATCAAGGTCATGGTGGCCATGCTATAGCCTATCAGG
>Ga0187854_10000883_pt1 | contig 33107 bp, 39 predicted proteins | sample June2016WEW_6_15_FD_132445 | JGI IMG/M metagenome (GOLD analysis project Ga0187854, IMG submission 132445) | Peatland microbial communities from SPRUCE experiment site at the Marcell Experimental Forest, Minnesota, USA - June2016WEW_6_150 | ecosystem: Environmental > Terrestrial > Soil >... | reverse complement strand
TTGGCTTGTTTATAGTATCACCGACACGCCAAGCTATCGGTGCGAGGGTAGTTCCCTCTGCGAATCTTCATGATTCTTCATGGTTTTGAGCTGTTTATTAATGTTGCCAATACGCTCCGCTATCGGCATACAGGGTGGGTCGCTCCTGCTTTTCTATGTGACCCATGCTTTTTTGCTGTGCATCGATAGCCAAAGCTATTATCAGAGCCGTTAAAGCCCCGATTTAGCCACCGCTACCGGTGCTTGCCGGTTTTATCCAAAAGCTGTTTTAAGCATATTAAAAAATTGCACCGTCCGGAGGATGGGCACCATCCCACCAATTTCTTTTTCTCCTTGTTGAGGCTTGACCTCGGGGGTAGCGAAAACCTTACGATCGCTCTGCAGGTTCCACGTATTTTCAGCCGGGCGTTCATCCTTGGTTTCTTCGCCTGGCATCATATACAACCGCATCCCGCGGGTTACATTTTCTAATTAATGGATAAATATGAATTAACCGAGCTGGGTTTGTACCAGCTCTGGCCTCAGAGACTCGAATCTTGGGTCTTCTAATATCGTTTCCTCTAATCTTTCTCCAGGTATGGTTGGAGAAATATATCGGGTTCTGCCTTGCTGCTGTTTATATTTAAGGTGCGCTTCTATGATCCCTATATTTTCAAGCTCATTAATAAAATCCGCTATGCGACGCGTAGTTAAAATATCAAGCCCCAATTTTAGACATATTTCTTTATATTCTTTGTACGCTGCCCCAGTATAACATATATACTCGGGCTCGTGCCGATGGTGTCTCTGGTCACGAACACACGCCAATACGAAGGCTTTGAGTTGCTGCGGTAGTGTTTTGAGTGCTTTCACAGTCCCCTCATACTCGATCTGCTGCCGTGCTTCCTGGATATGTTTTTCTGTGATTTTAATATCGCCTGTGTCATCTGCAACCTCGGCAGACTTTTCAAGCAGTTTGATTGTTTCCCTTGCATCTCCAAGTTCCTGCGCACCATAGGCGGCACACAATGATATCGTTGTCTCATCAAATACCCCGGGTTTCAGCCCCTCTGCGGCCCGCTCTCTTAAAATGTCCCTGAGCTGGTTGGCATCGTACGCTTCGAACATTCTTTTAGTTACACCTGTGAACGAACTTTTCGTGCCGGGGGATAGGTTTTGTGGAAAATTGAGATCGTTTGATATAAATATAAAATTAAGTTCTTTACCATTCAGGTCGCCATAGATTTCGTTGCTTCTCAGGAGGGAGTGTAATAATACATCCGGGTAGTCCACGTCGTTTATTTCATCTAATATTAAGATAATATACTTTTCATCCTGTTTTTTGATGTGGTCATAAAGCATAGATACTGCGCTATTGAAGGATTGCCCTATTATTTTTTCGTTTCGCAGGGTTTCTATTATTTTTTCCATTGCCCGGAACTCCGATTTTGTGTTTTTCAAGCTTATGTGATATACTTTAACGCTTGCCTGCTTCACCAATTCCCCTGTTACATATCTCGCTATAAGTGATTTTCCCGTGCCACTTCTGCCGTATATTATACAATCTGCGGGTTGTTGTCCATTTAAAATATATTTTAAACAATTAACTACAGAATGTATCTCTGCTTCTCGGTGTAATATGTTTTTTGGGATATACGCTTTACTAAAAGCAGTTCTGTTGATAAAAATCGTTCCGGGGTTTGTAAAGAGGTTTTTATTTTCTTCCAGCATACCACAACCTATGGGAATCTTATATTTCTTTCTTGATTCTTATATGCTTTTCGGTTGGTGTCTAACCCCTTATTTCTCATGCGGAATGGGTTTTATATCTACCAAACCTTGTTTTGGCTTAAGTATGAGAACCGCCTTCCTGACACACACCCCTTATTTCTCATGTGAGTTTGGAAATTTGTGTGCCTGAACTTTTTAATAAGAAAGTATCATAGCGTTTTTATTAAAACGTTGTTATCGTAACGGAAACTAAAACCGAAACGTTTATATACTTCTTTTACATTGTTGTCACAATTAGCCGAAGGGCTATTTTATGGTAGTATAATAGTATTAGCCGCCAGCCAAATCCTTGCAGCCAAATCCTTGTGCACTTGTAATTTTAATTTCACATGAGAAATAAGGGGTGTGTAGGTTTAAATAAGAAGAAGAAAGTATAAGTAAACTATGAACTTTTGCAGAACAATCGATATGCGTAAAGGCAGGCAAAGGGGTGGGGAGGACATCTGATGAGAACACAGCAATTAAGCGATGGCGAGTATCTTTTAGCACAGGAAGAATATCTCCGGGAGTGTTCACCCTACGATTTAGGGTACGCTTTGGCTGAAGGAAATGTGCGCAAGCCGGCTATAATACTCCGGAATCCCATGAAAAACAAAGAGAAATACAAATCCAGGGATATAAGCACGTCGTGGATGGTTACCGCGGTCGGCGCAATAGATAAAATATTCCTCAATATCAATTTCAAAGCCGCAGAGGGTAAAGAGGGCCCTGAGCTAATCAGGATTTGCATAGAGAAAATAGACGTATGGGTTCTTGACTGGTTCAATCTTCTGATCAATTCGCAAGGAGAGATCATTCTCAATGATGGGATGGATTGTCAGGCCATAGCCCTGTCAGGCATACCGCTCGAAACGCCCATGGCGATAGTGGCTGCGAACTAACTCAAAGAATCTTTATATTTTTTCCCAGCCGGCGCCAATATCCTGCCGCGTGCAGTCCGCTCAATAAACGCTATTTGTAAAAGATAAGGCTCATAAATATTCAGGATAGCCTCTTCACTGATCCCGGTCCGTTGGGCAAGGTTCTGGACTCCGAGTGGAATAGAGTTCAAGGTCTTGATAATTATTCTCTGCTGAGGGTTCAGGCCGCAACTATCAATCTGATGCAGATCCATACAGGAAGAAACCGTGTCACAATCAATTTTACCATTACAGTATTTCGTAGCATACTCAAAAACATTAATCATGTTAAGAATACCGATCCTGGGAACATTCTGCGAACGTACCGCAATCTCATAAGCCGCTTCACTGTCAATCTGAATCTTATTATTCTTTGCCACACCCATAATAATAGATTGAATCTGTAATGTTGAATAAGGCTCCATAAAAAACTTCTTTCTAAACCGGCTGAAGAAGGGGGGCGACAATTTTCCTTCTTCTGTGGTACATCCTATGAGATTGAAATGCACAGTATCTATTGTAATCATCTCATGGCTTGAATCTGCATAAGAATAACTAAAATCATCCATAGCCTGATGCAGCAGGTCCGAGATTTGCGTACTGATGCCGTGAACCTCATCTATAATTATGAAACCGTCGCCGTTACCAGGTATGCCGAAGAGCATTAAGCTATTCAAATCCGCGATATTCTTTATTGACCGCCCACTGATTATTCTACAGGGTGCGTTAAGTTCTTTACATATCAGTTCGGCAATCGAAGTTTTCCCGTAGCCTCTCGGTCCAACTATCAGAGTATGACCAAATGGAAATCCCGAACTCTTTACGGCAGAAACGGAGATCTTGATTATCTTCTTGATATTTTCACAACCAATGAATTCATCAAGAGATTTAGGTTTCAGAGACAGGTTGAGTTTATTCTCAACTTTTTTAATATCCTGTAGTTTTTTAGGTTCGGTCATTTACAATATCTCCATAAGATACAACAACGAGCAAGTAACTTGACTTTGTTACATTAATACTTAAGTCATTCGCAAAATCACCTGGAATCCACATTATCACAAAAAAAATCAATGCCAAAAGATAAAATTTTGTCTCATATTGAAATTTTATCGGAAAAACACCACAAACCATAACTCTGAGAGATAGTATAGTCTCAGCATAACAATCGACATCAGCCATTCAGGATTTATATTCCAAATCCATTTCTACGGTGATGTGATTTTCTTGCCGATAATCTTGCCCTCTGTTTCTGCAAAATAATTGCAAGTATTTCCTCCTCCGTAATCTCATTTATTGGCAATATCACTTCAAGAACTTCCTTAATATCCTGCACCGATATCATCTCGGCTTTTTCTCCCCATTTAACCACCATTCGCAGAATAAATAACATTGCCAGTAATGTCATAACCATATGGTGGTGCCATCCAGTCCAACCGCGTACTTGATAATCTGCCAGTCCAGCTTCACCTTTTCCATCTTCTAGGGCCCTCTCAATCCAGAAGCGGCTGCAAGACATCTGACCGATTCGTTCGATACTGGTATCAGCAGAGGCATTTGAAAGCTGGTATTTCGTTATATTTTCACCTTCATCCTTGCGGATAATGAGCCATGTTTCAACTCCAGGCAATTGATCCCGTACTGGAAAAACTCGCATACATGCCAACATACTCCATAGTTCTTTACGCTCAGTTTCTCGGAGAAAAATTCTTGCATATCGAGAGGGATCCAATTGTTTGGCTACCTCCTGCACCTTATTCGGTTGTGGTTCTCCTGAAATTATTTTTTGTCGTTTGGGATTTCGTCCAACAATTCCTTTTTTCTCTGGAATTTCTATTCTTGGTTTTTCCAACCATACTTGAGTATCGCATGGTATGTCGGCAATGTAAACCATTCCTTTGCTAGCGATTTCATCGAGAAGCCATGGCTGTTCACCATAAAAACAATCCATTCCTACCCAGGCAAATGGGACTCCTCGCTTTTGAGCTTCTAATAACATTTCCAAGCCCAATTGGGCTTTTGTTTTGAAAACAATATCCTCTGGGACACCACATTTCTTACGCTGTATTGGATCATTTGCCCAATCTTCGGGAAGGAATAATCTTTCATCGATCAGTGTTCTTCGGTTTCCATTTGCATAACCCAAGAAAACACCCATTTGGCAGTTATCAATCTTTCCAAGACGACCAAGATATTGTCTTTTTACTCCAACCGAATCCTTCCCATCTTTTTTGAAACCTGATTCATCGATGTGGATCGAGCCATTGATCTTGTCGCCTATTAGATTCGTTACATCCAATTGGATTTGTTCGATAACTGGTTTTTCATCCCACGGTGAATCTGAAATAAAATTTTGAAGTTTCTGGTTGTTAGTTTCTGGAACAACTTTCGCGTAACTTGTCATATTTCCGCGTCCTCTTTCAAGAAATTTACCCTTCAAATATTGAAGTGCTTGATCCTTTAAATTTCGTGTCTTTGTTCGAAATCTTTCCGTGTAATCTTTTTGAAATTTCTTTAATTCATGTAGTATATTTCTTACATCCTTGACGCACAAACTTGGTGAATTCATGCGATATCCCTCAATATAATATTATATTTTATAATATAAATACTTATTACAAATAAAAAAGATTATTATTAATAAAAACTAATCTGACAAAGTCAAGGTAAACATCTTGCATAAACTATATAATCTATCAATCTAATTAATCTACCGATAACTACTGTAAAACTGATTATCAGTAGAATATTACTAAATAATAAAGTTTAGATAGTGGAACATGGCAAAATTTGACACAATAATAGATGCATTAGAGGAAGAGGAACTCAAAGAGTTCCACAATAAACTAGCAAGCGGTGGGTTTTATGAACAACTGTTCAATGCAGACACCTTGATTGAAAATGACATATCAAATATCAGAAAAGCGGTAAGAGCCGCAGTAGCCAACCACGATTATAACAAATTCAAAGCCATCGCGCCTGGAGCACTGAGGCAAGCGATAGATGCCCTTGAAGATGTGAAACCGCTGCCACTGGAAATAGAGGAAACAAATAATACAGAGACCGACAAGGAATTTATACAACTCTCCCAGAAGCTGCTCAGGATACTTGACCAGAGGGACGGAAGGGGGGCAGTGCCGAAGAAACTCAGGCCGGAATTTAGTGAGATCCTGGCAAAGATGTATGACAATCATGGGATGTCTTATGAGCAAATCGAAGAGAAGTTTGGCATTACCGCCAAAACCATAAGCCAGTATGTTAATGAATATAAGGAAAAGCGGGGACTAACCGAACTGCCAGCGAGACCTTCTACCAAGGAAGGGCCCTCCTATGCTCATACCGGCGCAGAGCAGGGATTAAAAGAAACGATAGAGAAAGAATCAAAAGCCAGGACTGTAAAGACAATCGAAGACCATATGAACCTTGGCAGGGAACTATACGATAAATTCTTTATACCGGCAATGGCTGCGGGGATTGACGTCAAGGAGCTGGCATTCAAAGCGATAGACAGCTACCTCAAACAAGGCGATGTGTACCAGCACATGGTTGGTATGGAAGACGAGAACATCGAGCTTGCCAGGCAGAACAGGATATTACAGGCTGAAGTTATGAGATTAAACACACTCAATAAAAACCTGAGACGTACGATGATTGCGATAAATAGTTAACAGGAGGATAAACAACAATGGACTCAAAAGAAGCAGAAGACGCCATGATAAAATCATACGCGAAAGAACACAGCGTAACGCTGGAAGAAGCTGCACGGATATTCTGGGCAAATTTCAAGCGTAAGTCCGAGCAAACAATCCAGACGTCCGACCCATACACACTAAATGCGGGCAGACCGGCGGGAGAGCCAGGCGAGATGTCATTAATCGAAGTGGAACGTTCCAAGACCGAACGCTTCCGCATGGAACTTGAGCAGAAACGCCTTGATATAGAGCAAAAGAAGATTGATGCAGAGATACGCAAGGCAGAACTCGCAGAGAAGAAAATAGAGGCTGATGCTAAAACAGCCAGGGAAAAAATAGAGGCTGAGGTCAAAACAGCTAAAGAGAAATTAGAGGCTGATGAAAGATGGAGGGAGAAAGAGGCTGCAAGAAAGGAGAAGGAGGATGAGAGAAAAGCCGACGAGCACCGGGAAGAGATGAGATTGCAGCGGGAGCAGCAGAGGGAGGATGCAATTTACAATAAACTCATGCTCCAGTTGAGCACCGGCGACAAAAAACCCAATGAAGTTATGGAGCTGCTGAAATCCCAGAATGAAAAGGATAAAGAGTTAATAAAAGCCAATGCAGACAAAGATAAGGAATATTACAAAACCCTATCAGATTCCCGAGAAAAAGACCGCGACCGTGAAATGCAATGGAAGACAGCAATTGCAGAGCTGGAATCCAACAAAGAGATAGAACTGGCGAAACTGAGAGCCGAAGACCCACGGGCAGCCAGCGCCTCCGAAGTGCTGATAGCTGAGCTAAGAGAAGGATTCCAGGGCCTCGCAACACAGTTACAGGGCAAATCAGGCGGAGATATCCTGGAGCATGTTAAAAAGTACAACGAGTTCAATAAAACAATCGTGGAAGCAGCGATGCCGATACTCAGGTCACAGGGGTTCGATGAGAACCAACTGGCAAAAGTCAGAACCCAAGTAGGGCTTGAGGAAAAGAAGCAGGAAGGGGTGCTGGAGAAAGTTGGCGGCTTTATATGGAAACAGATCGAAGGCAAGATCCAGGAGGCTACAACCGAAGTAAAAAAAGTTGAGGGGGCGCCATCAGGTCTTGAACCCCTTAACCAACAGGCAGCCCAGCAAGCCGAAGAACGCCGTCTGCAGGAGGCAAAAATAAAGGCTGAGGAAGCGGAGCGTATGAAAAAAGAGCAAGAAGCGCAAGCCCTAAAGCTCACCAATGAATACAACACCAAAAATGCAGAACTTGATGCATTAAAAAAAGGTCTTGAAGAGCGCAAGGGCCTAATAGAACTCGCCATGCAGATTGGAATTGTAGTAGACCCGGCGTTGACCAATGAACAGTTAATGGCAAATATACAAAAACGAGACAATCTTCTTTCTAAAGCCCTTGAAATTGGGATAACGCCTGATTTATCAATGACGGACGAACAAATATTTGATGTTATAGAGCGTCATGAAGCTGCAATCGAACAGCAAATTACAAAACAGGAACAGGCTGCGGCTGCGATTGAATCCCCAAAGCCAGAGAAATCCGGGCCTGCGCCTGTTGTAGCAGAGCATATTGTGCAGGTACAGGAATCAATAAAAGGCCCCCAAGGAACCGAAGGTATAATACAGGATGCGCAGCTCGTAGCAGAGGAAGTTACTGAAATTCCAAAACCAGATGTTATAGAGCAAAAGAAAAAGAAGTCCAAAAAGGAAAAAGCAACCCGCCGCGCAGTAAAGAAATTCACCGTAACCTTGGAAGACGGGACATCCCTGGGTGAGTTTGAGGCAGCAACAGCCCATGGCGCCGCAATCAAGTCAAATCCGGGAGGAACAAAAGAGAATCCGGTTAAAGTCAAAGTACAGGGCGAGGGCAGCGAGACCACAGAGTACACGGCGTACCGGGATGAGAAGAACCACATGATTGTCAAGAAGCCGGAGGTGCAACCATGAGCTTCACCAAACTTATATACAAGATTCTTAACCCGCAGAAAATATCCATCTCATTAGGGGATCTACTAAATGCAGAGTCTCCTGTGCGGAAGTTCCTGAGCGGCATTCTATCAGGCGAGTATATAACGCAAATCGAGAAGCAAGAAATCGAAAAGTCACAGATGCTTGCTGAATTTATCGACCACGGAGTTGAACTCAATCCAGTCGTGAAGGCGGCATTGGAGGGTAAAGACGGGGAAGAGATCAAGCAGGCACTACTGAAACATCGTAACTTGGTGCACAGTCTGTATTATAATAAACCCTTCGTATTAAAACAAGTCTCTCTATTAATAGACGCACTTGAGTTAGAAGTAGCAACACAGGAAAGACTGCAAGGTACAGGGTACAAAGTCATTAATTCGCCGTCAGGGAAAAGATAAGATGATAATCGAATTTGCTCTGATGGGCAGCGGGCAGGGTAAGGACGTTACCCTGTGCGATGAGTGTTTTTATTCAGTCAAAGTTCGGTACAGGTCGAGCGCGGGCAGGCTGCCAACATTAGACTGGCTTACAGGCGCTCAAATAAAAGAGCGCTACGGGAACAAAGACGTGAAAGTGCAAATCACAGCTATCAGCCGGGTATGCAGGCAGCATAAGGCCCGGAAGAATGAAAAACCCGGACCAGACCTCATGAACGCGGCACTGAAAAGCGGAATAGATATACTACCGGAAGTGGATAAATGGAGATATGAGGTATTAAATCAGCGGCATCCAATACCACAGGAGAATTAATGACAATAATAATGATAGTATCCAACTCTCCCGATACAGGGAGCGGATTCGCGCAAGTGGCAGGTAAACTGGCGATAGAACTGGCCAAATTAGGTAACCAGGTAGCGATCACAGGACTGCAAAACGTTCACACGATGCAAACGTTCAACAACATTCCCATTTTTCCAATAGTTGGGGATGCAAGCCAGGGACATCCCGTATTTCAAAAAATCGGACTTGCAAAAAACATAAAAATGCATAGGTCAGAAGCAGTTTTATATTGCATGTCAACCGATGGAAAAACGGATGGCCTGACTGAAGTGCACCCAAATACAGTATGGTACATGGTGCTCGACGAAGAACTTATTTATAATCCGTATCCCCTGCTCAACGCAGCATGGAAAGTCAAGAAAGTAGTTGCAATGACGCACTGCGCCGGTAAGCAGCTTGAAAAACAAGGTATAAGTAATACAGTTATCTACCCTGGGCGCGACCCGTCAATAATTCGTAAAATTCATAAAGGTTTTGATAAGGATAACAAAGAGTTAGTAATATTTTTTTCACCGTCACTGAACCGCCAGGATATAATGCAGGCAGGGCAAATCCCCGCAATGTGGGAGGAACGCGGCATAAACTTTTTAATGGGATTCGTAGGCCAAAACCACGGCCTGCGAAAGCGGATAGAGCTTTTGCTCGAAGCGTTCAGTATTTTCGCAAAGGATAAGGGCAAGGAAGTTCACCTTCATCTACACACACTTCCAACCAATATTCCTAATGATACCATCCCCTTTTCAATCACTGGTATTGACCTTATCCAGCTTGCTGAATATTTCGGCATTAAAGACAAGATATCTTTCAGTTATGGGGCATGGAGGAGCAGCGGCTGGTCGGATGAGGCATTGAACGTTCTTTATAATACCTTTGATGTATTTGCCACGGCGTCAAGCGGCGGCGGATTCGAGCTGGCGAATTTCGAGAGTGCATCGATAGGAGTCCCACAAATATGCCCGGATGTGATGCCGTTCAACGAGCTGTACCCGGATGGAGAGCGCGGACTTCTGGCAGGTGGGCGCAGGCATTTCGTAGAGTCAGGAGCATTCAGGTTCCTGGTAGATCCACAACAGCTCGCGAATAAGATGCAGATAATGTATGAAGATCGGCAACTGCGGGATAAATTGAGTAGAAACTGCAAACAGTGGGCGGCGCAGTATACATGGGAAAAGACCGCGGCGCAGTTTGATGAGCTGTTCAAAAACCTGGTAAAGGTATAATTATGGATGACCTTGAAAAATTCGTAGCCAAAACATACCTTGCTGTGCTTGAGCGACCCGCAGATCCAAGTGGGCTGAAAGTATGGGTTGATATGATAAGGTTAAGGAAAATAAAAAAAGAAGATTTGGTTGAAGAACTTAAAACCCATCAGGAATACAAAAACCTCGTCACACTAAAAAATAGCGGTGTAGCCACCGTCGCGTCACCGGGTCCGAGGTTCGAGCGCGCAACTGCTACCGTAACAGGCTGCGTTATTGCTGGCCATAATATAGACGCTGCCGATAATCGTGGTCGTAAGGTTGCGTTCATAATGGAGAACTTCAACTTTTACAGCGGAGGCCGGTATTTATCATTCATGATCGCCATAGCTTTCCAGGAGATCGGGTTTGACGTGACTTTATTCACTGATAAAATACCCTCAGAAATTCCTTATATAAACAACGATGATTTTAAGGAATACAAAAAACCGAGAATAGAGTATGTCCCTGACTTGAACCTGCTGAGTTTAAAAGGATATGATATGTATGTGGGAGCACCAACGGACGGGTGCGTGATAGCGCACAGGGAAGCTATAAAAAATAAGAAACCGTATATAGCATTCTTATTTGATGTGCCACCGTTCATGAAAAAGTATAGTGACCTGGATAAGGGGTGGGTAAACCATCCAATATGGGAAAACGTCTCACAAACTCTTAAAGACGCGGATTTGATATTTACCTTCGCAAAGTTACTTATACCGTATATCCGGGAATTTGGGAAGCTCGAATCAATAAATAAAATAAAAGTATTTCATCCACCGATAAATTCAAGGGTTTGCGAAAAATCCCCGGGCGGCGCAAAGAAAAGACAGATATTTATGGCTAATAGATTCGCACCTAATAAGCACTGGGATCATCTATTTGAAGCTGTATCAAAGATTAAAAATCCTCCCCGAATAATAGCCATAACTTCGCAGCAGAGAGCGGTTAATGAACTTGCGATGGTCTATAATATACCACACTTAGTTGATTATAACGTATCATGCAGTGATTCGATAAAATTCAAGCTAATAAAGGAAAGTCTCGCTGTCATAAATCCATCGTCATACGAGGGGCTTTCAATGAGTGCATCTGAAGCAACGGTTTCAAATACACCCTGCATACTTTATGAGTTTCCAATTATGACAGATATTTTCGGGGAAAAAGGAATGATCTATGCAAAGTATCTCGACCCGGAGGACCTCAAAGGTAAAATAGAATTAATATTGGAGAACGAGCATATTAGGGCAGCCAAAGAGGCAGAAGCGATGTCTGTTGGGCATCTGTTCACGTTCGATAATTTTACCGAGGAACTGTTTGAGGAATTATTCATATGTGGATTGGTGGAAAGTAGCATGAGATGAACGTCTTAATCTATAATCTCGGGTATAACAGGTACTCTGGAGGTGTGTACTACATCGACGGACTTGCCTGCGCACTGGCTCTGCAGGGGCACAACGTCACGTTGTTGTCAGATGCCCCCAACATCAGCTCGTTCAACCTAAACTTTCCAAACCTGGAAAAAGTGATAAGCAATGACTTTACCCCGCCGGACAAGCATTATGATGTTGTGCTGTCGATACATCAGCATCCGATGGTGAAGGCATCTGTGTATGCAAAATCCCATGGAATCCCGTTTATACCAATAGTCTTTGAACTGCCGAACTATGCGAGGCATTACATCCCAGAGTGGCATATTGCAAACGACGCCATGTGGGAATATATTAAGGAGCCGCTCAGGAACGCATCAAGCATACTGTGTCTATCTGAACAATGTGTAAAATACATTTATGAATTTGTCCCCGAAACCAGGGCAAAGAAAATATATTTCAACGCAGGTATTATAAACAACCATGTCGCAGGGCGCATATATAATTCAGGGAAGTCGAATGTTTGCGCTAAACACGTATGCTGGATAGGATTGCGCGGCAAAAACAAGAATGTACAGGATCTTATCAGTGCCGTTGCCATGGCAGGTTCAAAAGGGTGGGCTATAAATTATATTACCCCTGAACACGATAACTTAGCAGATAGTTTAGCTATGAAGATTGGTGTCAGCTTGAACATGGTGGTCAATCCGGACGATATCAAGAAATTCGAGATAATAAATAATTCAGATATTATTGTTTCTACATCAAGGTTTGAAGGTGGTATCTGTATGTCCATTCTTGAAGGAATGTATATGGGTAAACCTGTGATATCATATGAGTTACCATCACAAAGAGATATTTGCGGGGAATTAATAACGCATATACCAGCAAATATTGAGGAATTATCAAAAGCACTGGCAAATGCACCAACATTTACATTCGCTGAAAGAAATCACAAGTTCATTGAAGATAATTTTACCATCGAAGCTGTCGGTAAAAATATGAATAATATGCTGTCAGAGGTAATATAATGGATATTTTAATTTACAATATTGGGTATAACAGGTACTCTGGCGGCGTGTATTACGTGGACGGTCTGGCCTGCGCCATGGCTCAGCAGGGGCACAATGTCACGTTATTGGAAGACGGCCCCAACGTCAGCTCGTTCAACCTAAACTTTCCAAACCTTGAAAAAGTTATAAGCAAAGACTTTACCCCGCCTGAAAAACACTACGATGTGGTGCTATCGATTCATCAGCACCCTATGGTTTATGCATCCAGATATGCCGAATCACATAGAATCCCATTTATTCCAATAATATTTGAGTTGCCGAACTTTGTCAGGCAATATATTCCACAGTGGAGTATTGCGAATGATGCGGGCTGGGAATACATCAAGGAGCCGCTCAGGATCGCCGCAAGTATCTTGTGTCTGTCGCGGGAATGTATCAAATATATCCATGAATTTGTCCCTGAGACGCATGGAAAGAAGGTGCACGTCATCGAAGGCATTATTAACAATCACGATGCAAGGTGCGCTCAGAATGGCTCACTGGTAAGGGATGGAATACGTAAACACGTTTGCTGGGTGGGGTTCAGCAGCACCAACAAGAATGTACAGGACCTTATCAGTGCCGTTGCTAAGGCAGACTCAAAATGGATCATAGATTACATAACACCGGTGCAGGACGCAAGCGCGGTAAGTTTAGCAGCCCGTCTTAGGGTCAGCCTGAACATGATAGTCAGCCCTGATGATACTAAGAAATTTGAGATAATAAACAATTCCGATCTCGTAGTTTCTACCTCAAAATTCGAGGGCGGTATCTGCATGTCGATTCTTGAAGGCATGTATGCTGGAAAACCCATTATATCGTACGATTTACCTTTGCACAAAGATGTTTGTGGGGATAGGATTACCAATGTACCTGCAGACACCGGGGAATTGGCAAAAGCGCTATCGTTGGTATCAGCAATACCACAGATAGAAACAAATCATAAGTTCATTGAGGACAATTTCACCATCGAGGCCGTCGGCAAAAGAATGAACAATATTCTGGATGAGTACCGGCGCCCGCGAATAGGGGTATACATGGGCGTGCTGAACGAGGGGAAATTCATCAGGTACGCGCTTGAGCCGTTCCTGAGATTTCCATACATAAGAAAAATAGTTATCACCGAAGCATGTGATAAGCTATATCCGGGAAGCCACAATGGGTTATCCGTAGATGATACTGCAAATATAATCAAGAAACTTCAGCAAGAATACCCGGGTAAGATAGAGTTTATGCAACTCGGGTTTGTTGATTCCAAAACGGTGTATCAGAATGCAGGTATAGAAGCACTCGAAAAGCACGATATTGATTGGGTAATAAAAGCAGATGGTGATGAAGTTTACAAAATGCAGGACCTATACAAAATCCTCGATGTTATTAAAAGCAAAGGCAATGAGGTTGATATCCTTAAAATTCCACAGGTTGAATTCTGGAAGTACCCCGATCTAATAGCAACCGGATCACTGTGGGGATACGGCAAGCTGTGCATATTCAAGATGTCTAAAGGAATCAGGCACAAGGACCCGAATGATACCCCTATCACAGGCAGGGTATATGATATGGCGCCAGAGGGTGTGAAGATTTACCATTATGGCGCTATGAAAGGCGCGAAGGATATTGAAGATAAATTAGAATATTATAAATCAAGGGATGAAGCAAGACATCCGGAAATTACGGTGAAAAACACATGGGATAACTGGAAAAAAGGCGAACCAACCATGTGGACACACACGATGCAGCAAAGCGGCGCGGAGAAGTTCACAGGAGCGCACCCCATTAATATCAGGGATTTTATATATACTCACCCAAGGAGTGAATAATGGAGAACAAATTGAATATTGGATGCAGAACCGACATTAAATCTGCGGCAGATGGATGGATTAACCTCGATGTTGTCAAGTATCCCGGAGTGGATATCGTGGCGAACGTGCTGGATGCCAGTTTTGAGGAAGATAAATTCGATGTGATACTTGCGAGCGATATTCTTGAGCACTTTACAAATATAGAGGGTGAGAAATTCCTTACGCTATGCAGCAAGTGGCTCAAGAAAGGTGGTATTCTAGAACTCAGGCTTCCAAACATAAGGACTCTTGCACAGGCATTCCTGAACTGCCGGGAAGAAAAGGACCGGGAGTATGTAATTAATTGGATTTATGGGGATTATGGACAAGATCGGCATAACCTGCACCTGTGGGGATACACAGAGGAATCTATCAGAAAAGCGCTGGAGGGCGGCCATGGATTTAATGTTATTACGTTTGGCAACGATGGATGGAATATGGTGATAAAGGCAGAACGGAGAGGATAATATTTTTATAATAACCCCGAGGGAAAGTGAATTGGAATCGTTGTCTAAAGCATTCGGGAAATGCGGCGAGTACACCCGTAATATGTACTTTCCCCATGGATACGCACAGGAAGATGCGCGGCTAATCTGCAATAACAAAGATCCTGATTTTGTGCATTTTGTGATATTAATAAATTATGAGGTAGTGGCATTTGGATTTATAAAGAAATCTAAAGAATCGTTCGGCATGGCAGTAGTGGACGAATACCAGAGAAAGGGTATTGGTAGCATATTTGTTGATTTCATGCTTTATTATGCAAGGTTAAATGGGTTCAAAAAGCTTGCTACTGAGGGCGGGACGTTCAATGAGAGTCACTTAAAAGATATACTTTTTAAGAGGGGATTCAATAATACTGGTGAGTTCCTTACACGTGGGAAACCAACATTAATGATGGAGGCGAAGCTGCTTTGAGGAATATTAAGATGTTCGAGCCGGTGATGGGAGCTGAGGAATTAGAAAAAGTAACAGATTGCATCCGGAACAATCAGATATCTAAAGGCAAGTATATTGAAGAGTTCGAAAAGCGTTTTGCGGAATACACCGGCGCCATGTATGCGGTATCCTGTAACAGCGGTACCAGTGCGCTGCATCTTGCCCTGCTTGCATCGGGAATAGGAAAAGACGATCAGGTTATTATCCCGGCCATGACCTTTGCAGCAACGGCCTTTGCAGTCAGTTATTGTGGCGCAAGACCGTGTTTCGCGGATGTAAGGCATGATACCTGGTGTATTGATGTTGAGGATGTTGCATCAAAGATTACACCAAAGACGAAATGTATTTTATCAGTAGATCTGTTCGGGAATCCCGCTGATTATGATTTCCTAAACGAGATAGCGCAGGATAAAGGTATAAAATTAATACACGACTCATGTGAATCACTTGGAGCTGAATGGCGCGGCAAGAAGATAGGTTCATTCAACACCTCCTGTTTCTCCTTCTTTGGGAACAAAATAATAACTACTGGGGAAGGCGGCATGCTGACTACTGACGACCCGGAGGTATTCAGGAAAGCGATACATTACCGGAATAATTGTATGACTCAGCCGTATTATCATGACGGCATCGGATATAATTATAGACTTGATAATCTCAGGGCTGCGCTTGGATGTGCGCAGTTACCAAGACTTGACGGGCTTTTATCTATCAAGGGGAAAAATGTGGCGCTTTACCGGGAGAGAATGGATAAGGATATTACATTTCAAACGATGCACCCAGAGGCGAAGAGCAACAACTGGTTGATAGGTGGTCTGATGAAACGCGGGAGAAACCCATCAGAAATATCAGCTAAACTGGAAAGGATTGGTATCGAGACCAGACCATTTTTTACTCCGATGCACATGCTTCCACCCTATGCAAATTCAGGTTTTGATGACCTGCCAGTATCAGAGGAATTATATAATAGAGGTATATGCCTTCCAAGCGGTGCGCACTTATCGGATCAAGATATACAATATATTTCAGAGAATCTAACAAAGATGTGAAATGAAATGATATTCCCAGGTCAAATGAGGAAAGCGGAAGGCAGAAGACTTAACAATAATAGTGCAGATATTCCAAGAGCGTTAGAAAAGCAAAAGAAAAAGGAGAATTAATATGGAACCAAAAAAACCAACTAAAGAACGAATAGAATTTAACAAGGAACTGAAAAAAGCCCAGGAATACATCAACGAGCTTGCCCTGAAAGCTGACATGAGCGAACAGGGGATAGACACTTCGAAAGTGTCAAGGCAGACGTTCGATGAGATAAAAAGGCAGCACGACAGCCAGTCCAAAATCCAGGCGAAATACAATGCTGAAATCAGCAAAGTAACGCAGGAGCGGCAGGAACAAATCAACAAGATTCAGGCAACCCTGCAGGCTGAGATCGCAGCCGGCGTTGAGGCACTCAATAAGATAATGGAGGATATCAAGAAAGAGCAGGGTATTGTTGGGGAAGCATCAACAGGGTGAATATGGCAGCTTTTACCGGCGCGTACCAGAGCGCCGGCACAACTTACAACCTCGGCATGAACCTTACGATCCATTCCGCGGGCATTTGTTCCCACCAGGGAGAAGAAAATGAGCGACAAAGATAAAGAATCAAGGATAAAAATATCGGATGAGAAATATAAGAAATCCTACGATAAACGAAAGTATGATGGCTCCGAGGAATTGGAAGAAACAGAGGAATAATGGTAGGTTTGGAGAATAAGACAGAACGTCTGTTCAGGGATATAGAAAGGAGGATGCGCAAGTTCAGACCCACCGTACCCGAGCCTGCGCCAATAGCAACCGACCCCGGGGAAGAGCAGATAGAAAAGTACGAATATCACGTAACGGAGATCATGAAGCACGTACGGGAGGCCAGAGCTTATGCACCTTGCCGCGGTTGTGCCAGGAGTATTGACGGCATAAAGTTGACTACGTTATCATCGCTTACCGCACTTGCAATTTTCAAGGAAATGACTTCTGAGAATAAAACCCGGGCAGATATCACTGATGAGGAAATTGAGCGCATCAAGAAAGAAGTCGAACGGAAGTACCAAAACTATTAATTTAAGAAGCGCTGTATATTAATGTAGGTGAATTTATGGACTCCATACGTGATGAGGAAAATAAGATTTCAAAATTAGAGCAGTCGCTCAAGGACGTTGAGAAATTTGAAAAAGATATATGGGAAGCTATTAAAGACGAAAAAGAGGCACAGAGAATGTACGAGCCCATAGCACACAGCGCTGATAATCTTAGCCAGGCGTTACAGCAATTTTCATTTAGCCCAATGGCCAGAGAAATCCGGAACATAATAAGGGATGAAACCGGGCACGAACGCGCATTTGCTAGTATGTTTAACAGCACACAGCAATATAAGCGGAGTTTAATAGATGAAATCCAAAAACGCAAAGATAGCCTGCAGCACCGCAAGAAAGAAGAGGACGAGCGAAAGAGAAGTGTGCTGAAGGAAGGTTATCACGGACCCTTTAGACTAAGGAAATATTGATGCCAGAAAAGAGACCCGGTGTAAAACCCACTGAAAAAGACGTTGCAGAGATTAAAACTGTCGTAAAGCAGCTCAGCAAAAACACAAAGTATCCCGAAGATTCAGATTTCGGCAATATTATCATGAAAGAGGCAAGTTAATAATGGAAGATTCATGCGTATATCCAGAGGCTACCAACGGCGGCAATCTGGTAATTAAGAGAGAATCCATAGCACCAATAGACTGCCAGCGTGTTGTTCTGCAACGTACCGGTAAATGCCCCAAGGTAAAGATAGGCGGGCCATCGGATGTCGTGCAATTGCTCAAAGAAATGCAAAGTTATGACCGTGAGCGAGGAATAATATTAGATCTCGATACGAAGAATTACGTTGTTGGTATAGAGAACATAAGCACCGGGTCTATCAATGCCAGTATAATTCACCCGAGAGAAGCCGTAAAAGGCGCTATTCTTGTAAATGCTGCACATTGCATATTTGTTCATAATCATCCTTCAGGTGACTCAAAACCATCAATTGAAGATGAGAATATGGATACGCAGTTAAAGGCTGCATTTGATATTGTAGGGATAGACCTGCTCGATAGTATTATTATAGGGAAGGATAGTTATTATTCACGTAGAGAAACTATAGGTCCGTTTAAATCAAGGTCAGGAGGAATTAAATATATGGAAGTTCACGAAAATTCAGAAAAAGTTATGGAAAAAGATGGAAATAGGGAAGACGATGCCTGTACTGTGGCATCAGAAGCTGCTATGTCAGTTCTTTCGGAACAATGCAGCGACGGTGACGGTAAAATCAACAACCCCATACAAGCTGCGATGGTCGCAAAGCAATATCTCGCAGAGCAAGGAAAGGATGTGTTGCTGTGGTCTATAAAAACCGTTAACAAGGTAGACGACGATAACTGGGAAGTCATAGTAGATTGCCCTAAATTCAAAGGAAAGCTGAAAGTCACATCAGAAAAAGTAGAAATTGTTGAGGAAGAATATTAGTCCATTCCTAAGTATGCCTTTGCATACCCGCGGATCGCCTTATCCGTTCCCGGGTCTTTCTTCATGGCCCTGATGATTTCGGCAAGCTCATCATCAACATTGATCGATACCCAGGACTTTTTCTCTTTGGGTTGATATTCATTTTTATACTTTTTTGTCTGTGTCTGCACCGGGTTTCCCGCTATTTCCATTAGTATTCCCTCCAACCTTCATTTTAGTTATTTCTTCCAAAAACTCAGGATTTATGTTAGCAATAGCATCCCAAATAGTAATTTCCTTCAACACAGGCGCCACAGTAAATGTGAATTTGACGCACTCACGCACCGCATCGCTTAATGAGATATTAAGTTCTTTAGATAACCCTTTTAGAGATATTATATCAGCCTCAGTAAACCTGAGATTCATGGATTCTTTGTATTTTCGCACCACAATTTGTATATTTGGCTTTACCCACATATATAAACTACGATTACCTATTATAGACTATGGTAAAATCACTGGCAAAAACACCAGTTCAGGAGGGAATAAGAAAATGGCAGAAGTAATGGGTGCAAGTGAAGCAGCCGAGAGATATCAGAGAGGTATTTCACTCATCGCAGGAAGCGATGGTGCAGGATACCTGAACTGCGGCGCAAAGAGACTCACCGGTGGCGTCAAGGCCGTTGCAGAGTGCATGAAGGGCTTGAAGAAATCAGCGGGTCTTTCCGTCTGGGCAGAGAAATACAGAGCAGCTTACGGAGGTTAATTCCTTCAGAAGCGGCAAAGTAGTCAGTAAATTGCATGTCCAGGTGGCGAAAGCCCCTGGAAATTCTTTTCATCGGATAAACAAGTCAAAAGGAACCTTTTTTTACTATAACGGCATTATAACCTCTATGGAATCCAACGTGGTTGCAGATCCCGGCCCGCGGCCAAACTATCAGGCCATGCGTAACAAGTACATGGGTTTGAAATATAATGATTATGAAGCTATCATTAAGAAAGTGGCAAGGCCATCGGAACTTGACGAAATAAGACAGGCTATAAAATGGTTTATGGGCCCCGAGGATGCCATGAAGCTTGGAGACGTGATGAATCAGCGTCTTAATGAGCTTTCGGACAGGTTGATTTCATTCGCGGATTTCATGCGTGCCTATAAAAGTGCGGCAGCCGGGTTCATAGCCATGCGCGACAGGTGTGTGAAAAGCGGAAATGACTGGGTATGCGCATCATATATGTCACAGATGGATTTTTTCATCAACAGCCAGGCAAAGGACTCAAGTACGGGTGGCAGAGGGCCCTTGAATGACCAGTTAGGGATGGCGAGGGAAGGCTACGAGATCGTTAAGGTACTTGAAACGAAATGGAAAGAATATAAGGAGAAGGGGGAAAAGGACCAGCTCCCAGGGTATGAGGAGCAGGAAATAAAAGATATTTTTAAAGGGTTTTTAGCCAAACAGATAGGTATTGACAGGTTCTGGAAGGTTATGAATATAAGAGCCGAAGTTGAAGGCATACCAGTCATAACTGCCGCTAATAAAAAGGAACTGGTTGAACTATGGGCGAGACATGGGATATTATTTGATGGTCCAGCTCATAAGCACATCGAGAAACCGGAGGAGATTGTGATGCCGAAGCCTCCCGCAGCGGGCCCTGTGGAACCAATGACTACGGAACCAATGACTACAAAAGAAGTTCAACAGACCATAAAGAGAGAACAGGAGCTTGAAAAGCGCATCGAAGAGCTGACTAAAAAAAAAGAAGCAGACAGGAAGATAGAAGCAGAGAAGCAGAAAGAGACAGGCAAGCAGCCTCCGAAACCTCCGGCTCAACCGCCAATAACCCCGGCAGCGCCATCTCCGGGTCTTGACCTGATGCAGGACGAGATCAAGAAGCGCATTGCCGAAATTACCAGGAGAAGAAAAGCCGGTGAGGGTATGGCCGGGGAAGATTCAGCATTATATCAAAAGATGTCGAAATTCAACGAACCTGAAGGCACGTACGGAGATAAAAAAAAAGACTATAGAACTGCCTCCTATTCAGAGATCCATTATTTAATCAGTACATGGAACCAGGGCGCGAATAAGCTCAGGCAGCTCTACAATCAGATTGACACTTTTACAGGCATAACGGACTTCGACAAAGAGATCCTGAAAGAAGAGATATCACAGCGTTTGCAGGGCTTTGAAACCTTTGAGGAAATGGCGAAAGATGTGCGGCTTGGTGGTGGGATTACAGACAAATTTCCCGAATCACCAGTAAAAAAATATAATGATGCAGATATCCCCGGTCGGGCTGCCCAGAATATAACCAATTATATTAAAAAATACGGGCTTAAAAAATGGATGGATATTGAATACATCATACACCTGACAGATCTTAATTCAGAACAATTAAAGCATCTTAGTAAACTGCTTGAGCACACCCCCGACCTGGTGGCGGAAGAACGGATAAAGGTGCAGGAAAAGATCATTCAGGTACTAAAATTACCAGAGGAAAGCAAAGTATCTTTTAAAATAAACAAGACCATTGCATGGGAATACGCTGATTTTGAGAAGGTTTTATTCGAAATAGACAGCATAGACAAACTTCAGGAGCTCATAGATGCCGTGTACAATTCAAAGACACTACCTCCAAAAGATAAGGCGAAGCTGCAGCTCAGGATAAGCGAGCGCATGGAGATACTGAAAGGGAAGGTCATTGCGGAGGGCGCTGCGGACTATAAAAAATTATCATTGAGCGAGTATCTGAAAAAGGTTTCAGAACTAAAAGGCGATAAGATAAAAATGGGGAATCCGGTTACAAGGTCATTATATGAAAAATATTCAGTTGATGCCGGGCACTGGCTGTCATTGCAGGAGATGAGAGCAGCGCTCGAAGATGCAGAAAAAAAGAGATTGGATAATAATGATTGGGCGGTGTATCTACATCAGCAAATAGCAATCCCCAAAAAACTTGACCTTTCTGCAAGTATTACAAGAAAAAGATACACCGGAATAGTTCACCCAAGTGTAGAAATTTTAAATATTGGTGAGGTCTTAGCGCGTGCAGATATTAACTACACTCCAGAGGAGTACACAACAGAGCAGCCCTATATTAACAACAGGCTGATACCTCACATGAAGACGACCAAACTATCGTTTCCTGTAATCGAGATATACACAAGAGATGCCGTGGATAATCAGAGGCCGCATTTATCTTCTGGCAAAAGACCATTTACAGATATTCACATAATAGATGGAGCGCACAGGATAGTGGCTTTAGAGAAGATGGGTGTTAATAAAATTCCATTCATAGTTTATAGGGAACCAAAAGAAGATATCGCAGAAAACCATTATCTAATCGAGGAACATGCCGATATTGGCGACCCGGACGAATGGGTAAAATCCAAAGGCGCCGCATTTCACGACGAGGTACGCGGCGCACATCACGGGCAGGTGGATGGCACGCTGATGGTGTATGATACCATAACCCATAACATCATAGTGCATATTGACTACACGCTTTTTGAGGGAAATATATATCTTGATTTTGTCATGGTCGAACCCGCGCACCGGCGCCAGGGATATGCGACCGCGCTTCTCATGAAACTGAAGGCGCTCAATCCCGGGGCGACTGTCAAGTGGGGAATGATGACGGAAGAAGGATGTGCGCTGAAGAATAACATTGAGAAAGGTGTGGCAGAATCACGACCGATTTATACCGATATAAACACAAAACTGATAGCGGAAGCCAGAAAATACAATACCGTTGATGAATTTATAAAAAATAGCTTTAATCAGAGGTATCACCAGACATCACCGGAAATAGCCGAAATAATTGAACGGGAAGGATTCAGCACAGCTAAACGAGGCAGCGGGAGAGACGATGTTTTACCTATTGGAGTAAATATAAAATCTCATGCTAAAGACATTGGACTTAAAGCCGAAGGTAAACAAATCGAAGTATATTACCCTAAATATTTGAAGGAAAAAAGATTCGAGACAAGGAATGAGTGTGAATTATACTTTTATCATCATAATCCAACTTATGCAAAGGCAGTATTGGAGCATAGTAACATAGATAATCAAACTGCACGAGACTTTGATATAGAATGGGCAAAGCCTGATTATGATGAACAGGATAAGAAATTAACAGAAATCTTGGAAGCCGGGAAAAAGAAACTGCTGGTTCAAGCACAAATAGCACAACAAGAAGCATTAAAAACAGCAATAGCAGAAAACATTGATGTAATAATCATAGATAAGGATATTGGAAGTTTTAACCGGGTAACTGACAATACCATTGTTCTCAACCCGAAAGCACTTAAAACGAGATCGCAACTTATAGATATATGGAAAACCGCGCAGACAACGGGACAAAAAGATGTTATCATGGAGCGCAGTGAACTGGCATCGGTAGAAGCATTTATCAGATATCACTACACAGGCCACATAGATTCTGAAGCGTATAATTACAATACCGTAGAAAGCCTATCGTGGCTGCGCCCGGAAGCATATAAAATCTTTGTAAAAACTATTTCAACCAAAAAAGGTGTAATACAATTCCGCAAAAGCGGTGAGAAATTACAGTACTGCAGGCATAATCCTGTTGTGGAGATTGACGGAGTGCCCACTGGCGGGGATATCGAGCGAGATCCGATAACCGGGTTAGCGCTTCACCTGACTGATGCAGAAATTGCCGCGAAAGGATTGCCAAAGACCGATACCTCTATCATAGCATTCAATGATAAAAATCAGGCCGTTGGATTTGCCTCAAATGAATTTGGTGCGGATGGGGTCTGGGTAGTGGATGAATACCAGAAGCTGGGTATAGGCGTAGAATTATTATCAGAACTTCGAAAGCAATTCCCTCCGGAGAGGAAGATGGGGCAAATGACTGAAGCCGGCGTGGCGCTGGCTAAAGCATATTACAGGCGCATAAAACAGGAAAAGCCTGAACTGATGATCAGGGAAAGCGGCGGCGCCATTGCCAAGTTATCCAAAGCCGATATCATCTTTCAAATAAGGGCGTACCGGAAATCGGGGAAGACAAAAGACGAGCTTGAGGCCATGACAAGAGAAAAGTTAATTGAGCTGTGGGAGAAATCACCCAGGGATGAGGGATACCCGGTAAGGCGCAGTTCGTATGTTGCAGAACCTGCGCATGAGTACCCGAACAAAGAGTTTTACACCTCCAGCGCTCACACCATGACCTTAAAACAGTTCATAGAAACAGAAGTGCAGGAGCGCGGGAATTATAGTATTCAAGATGTAAAGGCATGGCAGCATAGATATAATATCTCTGATACTGCTCGTATGGTATGGGTGTCACCTAAAAAATGGGTTGCGAACAGGTATAACCTGCCTGCAGACGAGTGGGATGAAGCCGAGAACGTCCCCGAAAGTGAGATGAGTGTTTATAAAATCAAAGCATCAGAGGGGACATTAATCATAGAATCGGATGATGGTGAGGAAGGATATTTATTTGTGTTCAACACTCAAAAACCAAACATAATCGCAGAACCCGCGCATGAATACACAAAGCAAGAGCGCATCAAGCTCGCTAAAAGTATTGCCGCTACCATGGGACCAAAGCAGGAAGCCGGCATTACGATTGATGATATGAGCGGAATGTCAAAAGAAGACCGGATAAGGCTCGCCAAAAAGATAGCATCCGGAGAGATGGAAGTCCGAGAAGATGACCTATTCAAAGACGATAAAGAGGATTGTAAAGATTGGTTATTCGGAGATTGGGAAAGCCTATTGCCTGGCATGGAGGACTACGATGACCTCGAAGAAATGCTGGACTGCATGAACAACTCGGATAAATTATCGGATTCTGAAAAAGGCGTACTCAAAGAACGCATAGAAAAAATGAGCACAAAACTAAGACAGGAGGCGGCACGATGATAACGGTAGCCGATGCCAGACAAGCAATACATGACCGCATGGCTCTAATAGCCGAGAAGAAGGTGAAGTACGGCGCCGTAGCATCCAGAGAAAAGGATGAGCTATTAGCAGAGTTGCGCCGTATCGCATCCAAGCGACCCGAAGGTAAGCAGATTCCACCCGATCTGAGAGAGCGATTTTCAGACATTGTTACCAAGCTCAATAAAGAGTACAACATCACCATGACCGAGATGGCTGCCATCGTCGGCATTGAGCGGCGCCACTTATCAGATTATATCAAGAAGGGCGCTGGAACCGCGCTGTTATATGATGAAAAAAGACTCAGGCAGCCGGAGGATAAGGAAGCGCTCATAGCAGAGCTGAAGCAAATAACAGCGCAGAGGATATCAGGGAAATATATTCAGCCGTTATCAAAAGAACGATTTTCCGAGATTATCACAAAACTCAACAAAGTTCACGGTGTCACACTGACGGACATGGAAGCCATGACTGGCATGACCCGAGGCAGCCTTGCCGAATACATGCACGTGTTCATCCAGCCGCCGACAGCAGAAACCAAACCATTCACACCAGGCTCGAACCTCTCAAAAAAGACGTGGTGGCTAAAATCAGGGAAAAGCTACCGGGATATATGGGCTTTTGCTCAGGACATCACCGGCATATCTCCAGTGATCTCAAAAGGAGATTACAGGAAAATCGCGGTTGAGGCAGTGAATTATGTGAACGCAAACGAAGCCGTGAAAAACCAGCTCCTTGATTTCGTTGAAACTGAAGCCTTCACGACCATGCAGTCAATGTCCGGGTACAGGAAGATGGCGCAGATCTCCATCACCTTTGTGCAGTGGTTAGCTGAACGGAAGGGATACGAGATTACCCTTGACGACCTGGACTTTGAATCTAAAAATAACCCCAGGGGAATAACAGCATCCACGGGGCAGAGGTTCGTGAACGACTATGTGCCTGAAAAAGTCCCATTATTAGGGGGCCCAGCGGTCAGCTCAAAAACATCGCAGGCTCATGTCAGATCAGTGCTGGTTAAGTTCTTCCATTTCCTTGAGATAAGGGGAAAGATAGAGAAATATTCAATGTTAGGAATGAAAACATCTATGGAACGAAAAGTTAATCCTGTAGTTTACAACATGGGCGACCTGGATGAGATTTTCAACAAAATCATACAGGGCAAGCCGGCGTATTACTCATTGTTCATGAGGTTGCTGTTGCAGATCGGTTCAAGACCGGGACAGATATTTACCATAAAATGTAAGGACCTGCAATCTGACGCGCCGGTGAAGGATGCGCTTGGCAGGGACTTTTATCCTATCAACCCAAAGAAGATCCTGGAAGAAGAGAAAGGCAGGAAAGGTGAGGAAGTCAAGAAGAAATATGCCCCGGGAACGGCCATGATCTCGGCGCAGTTGAAGAAGGACCTCGAAGCATGGTGTCAGAGCAATAATCTTGCGCCAAATGATGCTATATTCGGGAAGTTTATTCAGCTCGGCGGTATCCAGGAGGGCATCAGGCAGCGTGTGCATGTCTTATCAGGATACAAACGGGTTGCAGACCAGTGGGTTGAAGATAAAACCAAGCTAAAGGTATTGACGCACGAGCCGGATTATTACACCCTCTATGGCTTCAGGCATACTTGGGCTTCGGTTATTTACAACATTACCAAGGATGTGAAGCACGTAACCACATCCGGAGGGTGGGCGAGCGGATCCTCAGTGCCGGTTGATGTGTACGTTCAATCCAGGTCAAAGGCAGATGTGCTTGAGATAGCAAAGAAATATGAAATCTTTATTGATCCTGAGTATAAGGGCGATGTGAGTAAGATTGAAGTCGAAAAGGAAAAGGAGAAGGCGCCTGTTGCAGCCATGGGAGCAGAGCAGCTTCAGGCAATGCAAGAGCAGATTAACCAGGTCATGAAAAGGATGGAAGAATCATTGAAGCGGGAAGAGGAGAGCGGTAAGATGATTGAAGAGCTAAAAAAGAAGTTGGCTACAGTTTAATATAATGACCTTTACAATGGCCAGTCTCATCCACATTATCACACGGAGGAAGAACAGTATAACCTTTTGCCAACGCTGCATAAATATTCTCCCAAATCTCTTTTTTGGTGGCAAATCTTTCCCCAACCATCAGATAAGTAGGTTCGTCTGCCATCAGCTTCTGTTCCAGCGTATCTAAATTCATGCAGACATGAAATGTTATCATATCATTGATTTACGGCTGTTTCACCATAACAAAGAACTTCTCAAGTCCCTTAAACATAGTCCGCAGGTCATTGATAGATGCCTGCAAATCCTCATATCTCTTTTTCCCGTTTTCCAGATATGAAGTCAGGATCTCGAAAACCGACACCTTGCTCAGATCTGCGGTCTTATCCACGCACCGCGCGAGTGCCTCCAGCTTTTCATATTCCTTACAGAGCGTCAGTAACGCTTCACCCGGGTTTTTGACAACGCCGCGCTTTTCAAGTAACTCCAGAAGTTCCTGTGAAACTTTGATATTTTTGGATTTATTATTTGGCATTTATATCCCCTCAAAAAACAAGTCGAATCCACATCTGAAGTTTATCTGTTCTATATTTATATCATTGCAGTTATCTAAAACTTCAAAGCTCAACGTCTGTCCCGGAGAAAGCGCCAAGTTTTCGCGCAATAGCAGCAATTCATTGATGCCCGGTTTTCGATAAATATCTCGATAGGTCACTGGATACCATATTTTACGGTGTGTTCTAAGAGTTGTTGTTATTCCAATTAGCGTGCGGTCAGAGACATGTGCTCCAGCCTTATTAATAAGGTTGAGGTATATACCATAACCGTTGTTAATAATTTTTAGTTGCCGCTTCATTGCCCTATTAGATAAGGGCACAATGTAAATATACTCCTTCCCGCTTTTCGCTCGGACTACTTTTTCTCGCGTGGTAGCTACACCATTAAAACCCATTATACCGAGCATGGATACCTTTTTTCCGCTGTGTTCGGATGGAACAGTCAGTGTCACAACAGTACCCGAAGTTAAGGCATCAAGCGTATTTATAGATACATACGGGCTACTCTGATCAACTATTATCGCCTGTCTTTCAAGTTTAGATGATTCACTTAATTCATTTGACATAATTCAGACCTCGTAGAAAGTATATATGCTTTTAAGTTTATATATAGTTTAGCCTATCCTAATTAGCAGGCCTCGTAAACTACTTTTGAGGATAGGCTTAGTGATTATGGTGCAAACATGGCAGAAAATAAAGAGTTCTCAGATACAGAAGATGAAATAAAGCGAGCTTCTAAAGCCTCCGGCGCCGGGAAGATGGTTGAGGATCTGGCGAAGAAGATGCGAAAGGATAAAAATGGCAGTAAATGATTTTGTGATCCGTGAATCCAACGGCGAAATCCCCACCAACTACACCCACAAATACGCAGAAACTCGTGGCTGGAAAGAGTGGGAAATCGTGCGGGAGTTTGTACAGAACTCATTAGACTCCACAGGCACTGTATCTATCGAAAAACTGCCTGATAAACTGTTGATAACAGACCGCGGCAAGGGATTTAATGCGGTCAATCTTCTAATGGGCACAACAACAAAGAGCGAATGCCACAGGGGTAGATTCGGGGAGGGTATGAAGATAGCGTGCCTGGCTGCACTCAACCTGGGATACGAAGTGGAGATATTCACAGATTCCATGCACATCGTACCGATATTCAAGACCTTGAAGATAGAGGAGCCATCAGGCGGCACAACCGAAGCGGAAATACTGGTTTTCAGGTATAACAAAATCGCCCCGGAAGGCGGCACAAAGGTTTTGATCAAAGGCTACACCGGAGATACTTACCTCGACAGGTTCAACCTTGAAACCAACAAGAAGATAGTGCTTAAAAAAGATATGGATATGTGTGAGGATAAATGGTATCCGAGCTATATCATCGACGAGCCGGTGAAGCGGATATACGTCAGGAATATTTACGTTCAGGAAATCACCGACAGCGAAACTGCGGAGACGAAACCTGCATTGTATTCTTATGACCTATTTGCCGTCCGCCTGAGCACAGACAGGAACATCCCGAACACTGCGGATATCGATGCAAGGATAGGCTATTTGTGGTCGATGGTAACTGACCAGAGGATGATAGAAGCATTTTTCAAGCAGGTTCAGGACGAAGGATTTGAAGCACAGGCCAAAATAAGTGGGGCTACAATCAAAAGCCACGGCTCAAAGTCTGCGTGGGTGAGCGCTTTCAAGGCAGTGTACGGCGATAACGCTTTTATCTCAACATCAGAAAATAATACAAGGTTGGCTGAATATAATTCAAAATTCATGAAAAAGGGCGTGAAGATTCCTTACAGCATCAGAAACTCGTTGAATGCGCTCGATATTCCATTAGACATAGAAATTTTAGAGCAAATCAAGAGTATCAGGCCCCGGTCGCCTATCAAACTGGAGCAGGCACAGTACGACAATATGCAATACATGCGCGATATTCACGAAAAGCTCAAAGTGTATTACCCAAAACTCAAGGGAGTATATCTCGGTACAATGGAAACGATGCTGGATGCGGAAGGAAAAGCGAGGGACGGGCAAATATATATCCGGGAAGATATGGCAAAAACGATGGTACACATGATCGACGTGTACGGACATGAGGCTACGCATATTGCTTATCCAGAATTGGAAGACAACACCAGCGCCTTCTACAGCAAAATCGGGGTCGTGATGGCAACGATCACGAAGGTCATTGTCCAGGATATGCAGAAAGAAAAGCCGCCTGCGCATGTTGTGTGGTAAATACCAAATCTGTTCTCATTAGTATTCATTAGTACTCATAAAATCAGGTCAGTTTCAGAAGAGTAGTGTCGTGGCACGGCTGCGGGGGAGTGGGGTTAGTTAAAAATGATTGCAACCCTGCCACAACACCAATTTATAGATTTAACCTCAACATATATATAGTTATGGCACTGTAAATACTACGGAGGTAAATATATGGTATTTGAATCAAAAGCGAGAACAGCAGCACCTAATGTCGGCGCATACGCAGCGTATTTGACGGCTGCAGCCGCTATTATTGGCGGGTTGTATTATCTATCAATAGGAGACATGGCCGACGGAGGTAAACTGCTTCTTGCAGGTCTTCTTGGAGCCGGGATCACCCAGAACACAGCAGCTCTTATAATAACTGTCGCTGAAGAGATTGCAACGTATCTGGAATCCAAACAGACTGCAAACCATCAAGCGCTTCAACTAAAGATAGATGAACTTCAAGCGAAGCTGATAGTCCAGACCGAAGCCAAGACCTTGCAGCACTGAGGCGATAGGATATGGCTGATGACCGTCCGAACTGGAAGGATACGGCCATATCTCTTATACTTTTAATTGTCGCTATCCTATTTGGGATAGCAATAATGGAACACAATTAATAATTCTTTCCTTTTTTATATTTATTCTACCAGTACACAAGCCCGAAAAAGAAAGGTGATGCGCGACGGGAGTGGGTGGTATATGTTAAAAAATATGCCACGCATCACCAGTATCTATCTTTGATGCGCCATCTATATATAGCTAATGTTACTAATGAGTGTTAGGAGTATTTATGGAATCAGTTAAAAACTATCAAGTACCGTTAATTGAAAGCAACATGGATTTGCTGAAAAAGATGACAGGCGAGGACGTAGCAAAGGCAGCGCTTGAGAAAGCAGTATCGAATACCCTCAACAGAATACCGCGCATGCAGGCCGCGCTCGAAGCTGCAAAGGATTATATTTCCATGAAAGTTATGGGCTCTGCCGGCGTGGACGGCGATGCGGTTATAAAGCAAATAGACGAGGCGCTCAAGGAGGAAAAGAATGGAACTTAAAATTGACCCGACTCTAAACGAGTTCATGCAGAAGCTCAAGCAGCCCAAAGAATAGAAGAAAACAACCACATCATCGCCGTCTTCTGGCAGGAAGCACAATCACTTAACACTGGCAAGGACAACCGGCATGAATCCGAAGCTTGCGCGGCTGGCGAGCAGGGATAAGGTCGGGAAGAAGGGAAAGAAGAGGTAGCTGGTGAAAAAATCTGAGTAATCATGCCATTCAAACAATATATGGTTAAGAAGCTCGCAAGGCTCATAATGTGGGCGTTCAAGCACCTGGATACAAATGAGAACGCACTCCGAACCTTCAGCGATATCGCGGTAAAAACAGGCACATGCTGCATTTGCGGGAATCCGTTGCATAAACCGGAGGTTCAGGCAGGATATATCTTGGAAGTCCATATGTTCAAGAGAGCTACCTGGCAGGGCCCAGTAGCAACCCTTATGGCTCAAGGGCGATTTTACACCAATTTTGCGGTTGGGCTGGTGTGTATGGATTGTAAAAAGCTGTTTGGCGATAATGTCGAAGCAATGAGAAATAGTATTAAGTTCGCTGTGGAGCTGGATATGCGCAAGAAGGCGCTTGTGTATCATGAAGTCAGCAAGCTCGAAGATTATCCGTTAGTGATAGGTGATTAAACATGCCAACAATAGAGCAGCACATCAAAGACCTTGAAACTCACCTTATATCAGCACTGGATACGGAGATATATTTACCCCTCAAAGATGAGATGAAGAACGCACCGATATCAGTGGCTATGCCAGAGGACACCCCATCAATAAGTGATAAAAGAGAGGCGTTTGTTACTAAAATAGGGGATTTATTGAAGGAGCTAAAGATAGCGCTCGTGCAGGACGAACTGGAAAAGGAGGCGCCGGTCAGGAACAAATATGAGGTTATAATACTGCCATTACTCCCGACAGCTTACAATGTAGAGATTCAAGAGGATGATATACCAATAGGATATCGAACCTATGTGAATGTATCGCGGTCTTCTGAAACGGTGCGCGAGGTCATTGTACTCAGGCCGGTGGGCACTGCCTCCCTTAAAACTTGTACTAAATGCGGAAGGAAATCTGACATTGTGTGTATAAGGACATCAGGGCTTTGCCAAATATGTGAACCCTTGATAAAGCAACCAGGAGCAAAATGACAATTTTCAAAGTAGAATATAGGAGTATGACGGCACATTACGGACCGCGATTTATAGATGCGGATGATGAATATGCGGCTAAAAGAATTTTCTCAGCCGGTGCTTTTTCAGAAGGTGAAATAAGGATGATGACTGCGCGTAAAGCGAGCCTTGAAGAAGTGCGGGCCTCAATGAATCTGGAGGGATAATGAACCGCACAGCCATAGAATATGTCCTCAACCCGGACGGCACGCCAGGCTTCAACTGGGGCATTATAACGGGCTGCCTGCATCCATGCAGAGAATTGTACTGCTATAACACCATGAAACCCACATCGCCGCTCAACCGATTTTATAAGAAGAACCGCGAGAAGGAAACAGGCGAGATGCGCTTCGCAACTCCAGATAAAGGATTGTGGCCGTATGGATTTGACCCGACTTATTATCCTTACCGTCTCGAAGAGCCGATGTGCAGGAAAAAGCCTGCCACTATATTCGTGGCTAATGGCGGGGACTTATTCGGTGAATGGGTTGATGATTATATTATCAATTGCGTGCTGACAGTAATCTGGGATTGCCCGCAGCATACATTCATACTGCTGACTAAAAACTTTGACCGTTTATTAAAGTTTGAGTTTCCTGATAACTGTTGGGTGGGGTATTCAAAGCCAAGGTCTGACCTGCTGGATAATTTTGAGCAAAAAGCATTCATTGATATGCAGTGGATACAGGCTAAAACTAAGTTCGTATCATTTGAGCCGCTACACGGCGGGTTCGCATTCGATGATAAGAATGTACCCGATGGTTATAGGAGAATTGACTTGAAAGGCGTTAGTTGGGTTGTAATTGGGCGGGAGAGCGGCCCCAGGGCTGAACAGCGCAAACCGAAGCGTGACTGGATAATGACCATTGTGAAATCCGCGCAGGATCAGAAAATACCAATCTGGATGAAGAATAATCTGGCGCCGGAAGTAATGCATAAATGTAATCTCATACAGGAGTTGCCACAGCACCATAATTCACCGGTGAAGATGCGAATGCCATCCAGCAATTCCCGGGTTTATTTCAGGTGATTCAAATGTTAGGTTTAGCAAGAACAAAATATATCAGATGCAGGGAACTATTCGCAAATTATGTGGTAAGATATACCGGTCATTTACAGGGCGCGGCATTTAAGAGATACGAGT
>Ga0187854_10000882_pt1 | contig 33163 bp, 31 predicted proteins | sample June2016WEW_6_15_FD_132445 | JGI IMG/M metagenome (GOLD analysis project Ga0187854, IMG submission 132445) | Peatland microbial communities from SPRUCE experiment site at the Marcell Experimental Forest, Minnesota, USA - June2016WEW_6_150 | ecosystem: Environmental > Terrestrial > Soil >... | reverse complement strand
GCCCTTTCATCAAGGGTTTCTTTTCCCGCCCCCGCTCCGCTTTACGGAAGGCAAGCAGGGGTTTTATGGGAAGTGGATATCCCGCCAATGCTTGCGGCGCAATCTGACTTTCCTTCCGCGCCCTTGTCAGGCCTCCATAAAATATTCGATCAACTAAATTGGGGATGATCCCAAAATAAAGACTTTCACCGCAGAGCATCCCGCGAAGCGCGGGAAGAACGGCTCTCTGCGCCCTCTGCGGTGAAATAATAAGGAGCAAAAGATGGCTGAGAAGTTTATCAGTGAAACAAATCTGAAGTTCTTGCTTTACGAAGTATTTGATACTCCGTCTCTTACCCAGTATCCCTATTATGCCGATCACAGCCGGGAAAGCTTTGATATGGCCCTGGAAACGGCCATGAAGATCGGGAAGAACCTGATGAAACCCAAACTCTCAGAGATGGATAAGAACCCTCCGGAATTCGTCAACGGCCGGGTAAAGGTCCATCCTGTGGTAAGATCCCTGATGAAGGAATGCGGAGTGGGTGGCTGGATTGGCGCACCCTTTCCTTTTGATCTCGGAGGCCAGCAACTCCCCTTGATGATTTCGGGGGCCTGCCGTTTTATCCTTTCCGCCGCCAATTATTCAGCGAGTGTCTATCCCTTCCTCACCACGGGAGCAGCACACCTGGTCCTGGCCTTCGGGTCTCCGGAGATGGTCGAAACCTATGTGCCCAAGATGTTTTCCGGAGAGTGGCAGGGAACCATGGCTCTGACCGAGCCCCAGGCCGGAACTTCTCTCGCCGACCTCACCACCACCGCGGAACCCACGGATCAGGGTTATTACAAGCTTCGAGGCCAGAAGATCTTCATCTCTGCCGGAGATCACGATGGGGTGGATAACGTCATCCATCTGATGCTGGCCAAGATCAAAGGCGCCCCGGCGGGGGTAAAAGGGATTTCCCTGTTTATTGTCCCTCAGAAACGGATCGAAAACGGGCAACTCGTTCCCAACGATGTCAACACCGCGGGGATTTATCACAAACTGGGATACCGGGGAGCCCCCATCACCCAACTGAGCATGGGAGAGAATAATGATTGCCGGGCCTACCTCGTCGGAGAACCCCACAAAGGGCTCCTGTATATGTTCCAGATGATGAACGAGGCCCGGATCGACGTGGGCCTGGGGGCTGCGGCCATTGCATCGGCTGCCTATTATGCTTCCCTGGAATATGCGAAGGAGAGGCCCCAGGGAAGAAGGGTTACCAGCAAAGACCCCACTCAGCCTCAGATCCCGATCATCGAGCATGCGGATATAAGACGGATGCTCCTCTTTCAGCGCGCAGTGGTGGAGGGGTCCATGTCTCTTATTTTTCAATGCGCCTGGTATGCCGACCTGGGCCGAGTTCTGAGCGGGGAGGAAAAGGAGAAGAATGAGCTCTTGCTGGACCTCCTGACCCCGGTGGCCAAGAGCTATCCATCGGAGATGGGGATTCCCTCGGTAAGTGCAGGGGTGCAGATCCTCGGCGGATACGGGTACTGCGACGAGTTTCCCCTGGAACAATTTTACCGCGATGCCCGGATTCATCCCATCCATGAGGGCACCACGGGAATCCAGGGGATCACCCTCCTGGGCCGCAATGTCACCATGAAGAACGGCAAGGCCATTAAACTCTTCCTGGGAGAAGTGCAGGCCACCATCAAGAAAGCCGAGGAGGTTCCGGAGCTGAAATCCTATGCCCAAGAGTTGAAAGAGGCTCTCGACAAGCTTACCAAAGTCACCCTCCATCTGATCGGCGTAGCCCAAAGCAAAGGCCCGGATGTGTTCCTGGCCGACTCCACCCTCTAGCTGGAGTTTTTCGGGATCGTCAGCGTTGCCTGGCAGTGGCTTCTCCAGGCTTTGTCCATCCAGAAGGCTTTGAATCTGAAACCTTCCGGAACGGAAGCGGACTTCTACCAGGGGAAGTTTTACACCTTCCGCTATTTCTTTCGCTATGAGCTTCCCAAGATCGAAGGGCTGGCCAAACGCCTTATGGATGCGGATGGATTGACCGTGGAGATGAAGGATTCATATTTTTCTGATTGACTCATCCCTCCCCCAACCCTCTCCCCGATGCGGGGGAGAGGGCAGTGTGAGGAGGCATTCCCGTAGGGGCGATTCATGAATCGCCCTTACGGGCTTTTATTCGCTAAAGCTTTTTTCACATCGTGACGGTCACATAGAAAGTACCGCTGTCCCGCTTCACCAGGAGCAGGAGAGGGTCTTTTTCGCTGGCCTTGGTGACCACCTCCCGGGCTTCTCCAACCGAGTGCACCGGCTGGCGGTTCATCTCCAGAATGATATCACCCGAATGAACGCCTGCCCGCTCTGCCGGGCTGCCGTTCTGGATTCCCGCGACCACCACGCCCTGGCCCGCCTTTACACCGAGGCGGCTGGCTAACTGTGGGCTCAGGTCCTGAAGTTGGAGCCCCCACTTTCCCTGAGTCGGCTGGATGGAAGTCCCTTCTTCAGCTCTCTCCGAAGGGAGCTTGCCGACCATGACTGACAGCTGGTGCTTTTCTCCATTTCGCAGGACCGTGATGGGAACCTCCTGCCCCACCGGAGTTCCGGCGACCATGATGGGAAGGGCACGAGCATCTTCTACCGGTTTCTTGCCGAAGGAAACAATCACGTCACCCCGCTGGATGCCAGCCTTGGCGGCAGGGCTGTCCGGGGTCACCTCGCTTACTAGAGCCCCCTGGCTATCTTCCAGCTTCAAGGCTTTGGTCAGCTCCGGGGTGAGCGATTGGATGCTGACCCCGAGATAGCCCCGGGTCACCTCACCCTTGGCCTCAAGCTGGGGGATGATTTGTTCAGCCGTGTTGATGGGGATGGCGAATCCGATCCCTTGACCATAGGGGAGGATGGCGGTGTTGATCCCGACCACTTCTCCATTCATGTTGAAGAGCGGGCCACCGGAGTTGCCCGGGTTGATGGAGGCATCGGTCTGGATGAAGTTGTCATAGGGCCCGGCGCCGATGACCCGACCCTTGGCACTTACGATCCCGGAAGTTACGGTATGGCTCAGCCCGAAGGGGCTGCCGATGGCCAGAACCCAGTCTCCAACATTGATCTGATCGGAGTTGCCCAGCTGCGCCGCGGGGAGATTCTCCTTGGGCTTGATCTTCAGCACTGCCAGATCCGTTTTTGGATCGCGCCCCACAACCTCCGCCTTATACTCTTCTTTATCGCCCACTGTGACCGTGACCTCTTTGGCACCTTCCACCACGTGGTTGTTGGTCAGGATGTAACCATCCGCGCTGATGATGACCCCCGACCCGGTACCCTGAGTCTGGCGGTTCTCAGGCCCCTGAGGGATCATATTGGGAAATTGTTTGAAGAAGTCCCCGAAGGGGCCTTCTGGAAATTGGAACATAGGGGAGGGCCCCACCTTTTCAATCTTGGTCACTTTGACATTGACGACCGTGGGGCTCAATCTTTTTGCCAGGTCGGCAAAGGAACCGGGAACGGCTGCAGCCGGAGCGGGTACCGCAGTGCTGGCAGTGGCGCTTTTCATCTGCAATGCGCTGGTCCCATGGAAGGCCGAAGCCATCCCGAACCCGGCCAAGAGGAAAGCCAGGGCAAAAACGGCCAAGGACAACCCTCCCATTTTTTTGTTGGTCAGAAAATTTTTCAAGATGTTGAACATGTTCATTCCTCCTTTAGGTTAAAAATTGGGCGAGGCCTTGTTCATCATGCCAGAACTTCTCGCCTCATTTCTGGAAAGAATATAAGCGAAGAACATTAGAAGAAGATTAACCGAAGATTAGAAATTTTTAATGTTGGAAGGGTAATCCGTTATGAGGAAAGGAGGAACTACATTCAGGATTGAAGGGGGAGAAGAACCGTAAAGGTACTTCCGAGGCCCGGGCTACTCTTGGTTTGGATTTTTCCGCCATGGGCCTCGACAATGGAGCGGGCAATGCAGAGCCCGAGGCCGGCGCCGCCCTCGCTCCGCGAGCGGGCCTCGGCAGAACGGTAGAACCTTTGGAAGATTCTCTCCCGGTCCTCCGGCGATAGGCCGATTCCCGTATCCGTAACCTGGAGAGAGGCCCACTCCCCCTCGCGCTGGAGGGAAATTGTGACCCGGCCCCAGGAGGGCGTATACTTGATGGCGTTGTCTACCAGATTGAGCAGAACTCGCCTGAGGCGCTCGTAATCTCCCTGGATGGAAAGGGGTTCCATCCCCCCCAAGAAAAGGGAGATATTACGAGTTTCAGCCAGCACCTTTACCTGGGCGTAAACGTCCTCGACCAGCTGGGCCAGATCCGCCGGCTGAAGATCCATTCGAAGCACACCGGCGTCGGCCCGGGCGAGAAGCAGGAGACCTTCCACCAGACGGGCGACCCGGTCGATTTCTTCGAGGGCGCTCTTCAGGATGCGCTGATACTCTTCCGGGGTCCGCGGATTGCGCAGGGCAACCTCGATCTCCCCCTTCAGGACCGTAAGAGGCGTTTGCAGTTCGTGGGAGGCGTCAGCGCTGAACTGACGGATCTGATGGAAGGAGGTGTCCAGGCGTTCGAGCATCTCGTTTAAGGTCCGGGCAAGGCGGCTTAATTCATCGTTTGCGCCTGTGTCCTCCAAGCGGGCGGCAAGGTGCTCCGCGCTTATGCGCCGGGCCGTCTCGGTCATCCGGTCCACCGGTCTGAGCGCCCGGCGGGCCAGCAGCCATCCGCCCCCTCCGGCCAGCAAGAGGCCGATGGGAAAGACAGCGGCCATCGTCAGGAGGAAGCGACGGCGCGTATTAATGGAGGCCTCAAGGGACATTCCCACCTGGATCAGACGTACTACGACCCGGCCCCTCTCAATGACCGGCAGGGTCAGGACCCGGACTGGATAAGGGGCCAGGCCTTCCACGGTCTCGAAGGTAGAGAATCCCTCAGAAGCATTCTTCAGGGCCTTGGGGCTGAGCGGCAGCTTTCCGGTGCGCGGTGGCAGGGACAGGCCTGAACGGCCTGGGGGCTCAATCATGTCGAAGTAGCGGTCCAGGGGAGAGAACCCGAAAAAACGGCGGAAGATTTCGTCAACGTCGGGAGGTAAGGATGCCGGGCCCCCCCTTAGGGTCTGCTCAGCCAGAGCTCGCCCGACCCCGGAAAGCGCCGCGTCTACATCATGGAAGAGATTATAGGTCAGAAGCCCGTAGGCCGCCCCACCCAGGAGGAGGAAGGTCAGGGCCAGGAGGCTTGTGTACCAGAGGGTAAGGCGCGCCCGAATGGATCGGATCCGCATGGATCATTCCGCTTTCATCACGTAGCCAACCCCTCGGATCGTGTGGATCAGCTTGGTTTCCCGGTCCGAGTCGATCTTCTTCCGGAGGTAATTGACGTACACGTCCACGACGTTGGTCCCGGTGTCGAAGTCATAGTCCCAGACGTGCTCGACGATCATGGTCCGAGTAAGCACACGTCCGGGGTTACGCATGAAGTAGTCGAGGAGGGCAAACTCCTTTGCGGTGAGGTCGATCTTCTTCCCGCCACGCAAGAGCGTGTGCCGGGTAGGATCAAGCGTCAGGTCGGCGAACTGAAGGACTGCCGGACCCCCTTCGGTCCGCCGTCGCAGAAGTGCCCGAACCCTGGCCACGAGCTCCTGGAAGGCAAAGGGCTTGGAAAGATAGTCATCGGCTCCAGAATCCAGGCCGAGAACTTTGTCCTCAATGGTCGCCCGCACGGTGAGGAGCAGGACCGGCGTCGCAACCTTCCGTCGGCGAAGTTCCTGCAGGACCTGGAGCCCATCTATCTTTGGCAGGCCGATGTCGAGGATGATCAAGTCATGCACCTGATCCATGACCATGGCCAGGCCCTCCTCGCCATCCGTGGCGACATCAACCGCGTAGCCTTCCTCTCCCAGGCCCTGCCGGATGAAGCTGGCAACCTTTTTTTCATCCTCCACAACCAGGATCCGCATCAAAAGGCCCTTTTGGTTAACCTCACCCATGTTTTTAAAAAAAGGTGAATATAACCCATCCTCATGAATGAATAGTACAACAGGCCTTGGAAGATTTACAAGGGGACAGCGGCGTAACCCGAACCTCCTACCGTATTTGTGAGTAGCGAAAACAATCTAGGAGGTGATCGTTTACCATGCCTACTGCCTGCATGAAAGCGTAACAGATCGTTGAACCTACGAATGTAAAGCCCCGCTCCTTCAAATCCTTGGTCATGGCATCTGACTCAGGGGTCTGCGCCGGTATATCTTGTTGGCGCTTCCAGTGATTCTGGATGGGTCGATGACCGACGAATTGCCAGATGTATCGATCAAAAGACTTAAACTCATCCGCTACCCTTAGGAATGCATGGGCATTTTGTACCGTAGCCTGTATCTTTAATCGGTTCCGAATAATCCCCGGGTTCTTGAGCAACTGCCGAACTCGGGCTTCGCTAAAATTCGAAACTTTTCGGGGATCGAAGTTTTCGAATGCTTGCCGGTAAGCCGCCCGTTTCTTAAGGATGGTAATCCAGCTCAAGCCGGCCTGCGCGCCCTCCAGAATGAGCATCTCAAACAGGCGGCGATCCTCATGAACCGGGACCCCCCATTCATGATCATGGTAATCGATGTAGAGAGGGTCGGAACCAGCCCATTCACAACGACGCTTCATGGCAATCTCCTTATGCCGGGTAGTCAGAAACGAAAAACCCCGTCTCTGCATTGAGAAACGGGGCTCAAATCATCCAAGGAATTAATTTCGAAACCCTCTCCCGTTTGCTTTTTGCCCTTTCAGTTGTCCTGACGCTTCAGTAGCGGGATTTTCAAAAAGGGGACTCCTTCGTCCTGCAGAATCTTTTCTTCATCCGGAAGGGCCGTTCCTTTTATATTCTTCTTCTTCGACTCTCCAAAATGGATTTTCAGGGCCTCTTTGGTAAAATCTAACCCGACGTCCTCAAAATTTTTGTTCACGTAGTCCGTAATGACTTGAAGGGCCTGATAAGCCTGCTGGGGGTCTATTTTCTCTTCTTTTTTATCTACCTTTTCTTCCCTTTGATCGGTGTATTTCTTGATGGCAAAGGAGGAAATCGCCTTTTTCACATGGGTGTTATTACAGATCGGGCAATGGATAACGTGGAAAGCTTTCTGCTCTTCAAAAGCTTTACCGCTCTTGAACCAGCACTCAAATTTATGACCATTGGTACAGATCAAATCAAAAGCGATCATGCTCCACCACCGCGCTGTACTGCGTTTTCTTTATTTTACCCCTTTCCCCTTTTTCCGTCTACCGTTCCCTTCCCTGGATCGTTATCTTTCCCCCGAAAAGAGGGGAAATGCTCTGGGCTATCTTTTTCGGCGCTAGGCGATCATCTCCGAGTCTGCCTCGGAGAGAAACCGATCCAGAGCGTCCACAACGTCGATCGCCTGAATCGGCTTGGGGATATAGTCATCCATACCCGCTTCCAGGCATCGTTCCCGGTCTCCCTCCGTGGCTCGAGCGGTCATTCCGATGACGGGAATATGCTTTCTCGTATTCTTTTCCTTTTGGCGAATGGCGGTTGTGGCGCGAAACCCATCCATCACGGGCATCTCTACATCCATCAGGATGAGGTCATAAGGGGCCCGTTCCAGGGCTGAAAGAACCTTCTTCCCGTTGGCCGCTACATCCCCCCGGTAGCCGATCTTCTGCAGGATTTGCAAGCCCACCTCCTGAATTTTGACGTCATCTTCGGCCAGGAGAATTCGAGTCCTGCGCTTTTTCTCTTCTACCAGGGAGTACCGGGTGATTAAGGGAGCGCCTGCAGAGTCAGCAGGGAGAGTTCTTCTGCCCATGGCCAAGCCCAGGCAATCGCGCAGCTGAGAGCTCATAATCGGTTTGGTCAGGTAGGCGGCAAACCCAATATCCTGCACGAGCTTTCCGTCTCCACGATTCCCTTGGGAGGTCAACAGCACCAGGATCGTAGAGGAGAGCTCCGGGTCTTCTTTGATGTGCCGTCCCAAGGTGATGCCATCGATCTCCTTCATCTCTTTATTCAAAATCACAAGGGAGTAAGGGATTTTCTTCTCCTCAGCCTGGTGAAGCTTCGCCAGAGTCTCTTTTATCCCGACGGCCTCCTCGGGCAGGCAACCCCAGGCGCGCAATTGTTCCCGGAGAGTCTGACGGCTGGGCGAACGTTCATCCACGATTAGAATCGACTGCCCTTCAATATTTTCCGTGGTGATCCGGGAACCTTTTTTCTCCGCTTTCTGCTTGCCCAATACGGCGGTGAACCAAAAGGTAGACCCTTGCCCTTTCCGGCTTTCGACGCCGATCTGGCCTCCCATCATCCCCACCAGTTTTCTGGAGATGGCCAAGCCAATCTCCAGCGCACTCCACTTCTTCATCCCGGCGGAGTCTCGACGGGGAGAAAACTGGAAGAGGGCACTCCGGCGACCTTTTGGCATGCCCCTGCCGGTATCCATCACCGCGAAGTGCACCGTGGCCTGAGTTTTACTTTCCCCTTCGAGGGTGACGTGGATCAAGATCTCTCCTTTTTCCGTATACCTCAAGGCCTGTTGGATGAGATTGATCAAAATCTGGCGCAGTCGTCCGGGGTCACCCGATAGAAGCGAAGGAACATCGTGGTGAATCAACCAGGCCAGTTCCAGACCTTTTTGCCGGGCCTGATGAGCCAGCCTATGGACCGTGTCCTCGATTGCGGTCCTCAAGTCGAAGTCAATTTTTTCCAGAGTCAGTTTGCCGGCCTTTATCTTGGGGTAATCCAGAATATCATTGAGCACGGTTAACAGAGACTCTGCAGAAACCCGGGCCTTTTGGATGTAATCCCGCTGCTCGGCACTTAGATTGGTTTCCAGAAGCGAGCGATTCATGCCCATAACGTTAATAAGGGGAGGGCGGATTTCGTTCGCCAAATCTGCGAGGAGACGAACCTCACGGTCATGGACGTCACGGGAAGTTCCCTTAGCCGGAAGTGATTTACCCTGCCGACCTTCGACTCTGTTTTTTCTTTTTCCCGGAAGCGCAGCTCTGGGGCGCAGGGCGGCTTTTCTGATTTTAGGGACGGTTTTCACGGGTGATTTCCCTCCATCACAATTTTCCCAACCGGTCCTTTATTTGACCAAACCTGGTATTCAAGTTTATCCTGCATTTTTCCATGTCGAGGAAATTTTTTCAACTCGTTTCATTCCTTACCGGACGCATACTGCAAATTGGAGTCTCTTCCAATCGGTTCTTTTGGGGATGCTCGTTTTAATCTGCCTGGATCGCCTCTAATTCTGAGGCCGATAGCTGGGGAGCCGTCTTGCCGGTTTCTACGGACGTGCGGGTCACATGGCCGCTGCCGTAAATCCAGAGGATCTTCATGATCTTGCCGCTGCGGTTCAGAAAACGATGGGGGAGGCCTGCCGGAATAAAGGTCGTGTCGGGAGCGCTCAACTCGTGGAAGGACCCGTTGATTTCGGCCACGGCGTTCCCCTCCAGGATCGTGATCTGCTCCTCGCAGTTATGGTAGTGCAGGGGAATTGCGGTGCCATGCTGGAATTCGGTAATCCCGGTGGTGATATGCTGGGCGCCAATGACCGGCGTGGCCAGCGGCGTGGATCGCAAGCCCGATCCTCGTTCGATCTTTTTCATCTCGTTTGGTTTCAGTACATGTGCTTTTTCAGCCATTCTTTTTTCCCTCTTTCTCTCTTCCAAAAATTTACCGCCCATTACGCGAAAACCTTATCTTTTGAGCCTAATTCGATCAGCTCCCCGCGTAGAACAGTGACCGCCCTTCCTCCTAAGTACACGCGATCGCCGACCACGCGCACGCGCAATACCCCACCCCTTTCGGAGGCCTGATAGGCTACGAACTCTTTTTTCCCAAGTTTCTTACTCCAGAAAGGACCCAGCGTGCAGTGGGCTGAACCGGTGACCGGGTCTTCATTGATCCCTACTTTGGGGGCAAAGAATCGGGAGATAAAGTCGAAACCAGCCGTGGACGAACGGCTGGTAACTACAGTACCACGAATGTCCAAAGTTTTCAGGAGGGAAAAGTCAGGTTTCAGGTTCCGTACAGTCTCCTCGGAGTCTGCCTCAACCAGGTAATCAAACTTACTTTTCCCGATGTATTTGGGATTGAGCCCTAAAGCTTTGGGCAGTTCTGGAGGGGGAACCGCCGGCTCTTCGGGTTTTGCCGGAAAGTTCAATTCTATGCCGCCCTCTCGATGCTCGGCCGTCAACAGCCCGCTCCGGGTGTGAAACCTGGCCTGCTCCTTAGAGGACAGCAGGCCAGTCTCCCACAAAATATGGGCGCTGGCCAGAGTGGCATGTCCGCACAGATCCACCTCAACAGCAGGAGTGAACCAACGGAGGTTGAACCCATCCTCTTGCTTTTGAAGGAAAGCAGTTTCGGAAAGGTTCATCTCTTTGGCGACATTTTGCATCCATACCGGGTCCCGGGGGTCGGATAAAATACAGACCGCCGCTGGATTACCGGCAAAAGGTTTTTCAGTGAAGGCATCGACTTGATAGATAGGTACGCCCACGTAAGTCCTCCTTAATTGAATCCCTCACCTTTCTCCTCTCCCCCGTCGCGGGGGAGAGGGATGGGGTGAGTGGGATGGCAGTCTTCACAGGTGTCTCCACGCAGTGCTTCGATCCCCTCTTTCAAGATGATGGGCAACATCCCCAACGCGGCGACCGGGTCGGCCCACCACCATCCAAATAGAACATTTAGACCCAGCCCGGCCAGGAGAATCGCAGAGAGGTAGGCACAAATATCCGTCTGCCGAGAATCTGCCCGCATCGCCCTGCTGCTGAGTTTAGCGGCCACGCGGCGTTTAGCAATGGCCAGTAGAGGCATCACGACGAGGGATAAAGCCGCCAGGGCAATACCTACGATGCTCTTTTCGGGGGATTCCCGGGTCAGGAGGGCTTTGAGGGCTTCGAAAGCCACATAAACCGCAAGAGCCAGGAAGCTGAACCCTACCAGTTTTAGAGCTCTGCGCTCCCGCTTTTCTCCCTCCGCGCCTTCCTGGAGTCGCCAGAGAAGAATTGCCCCCGAGGATGTCTCGATCAAGGAATCGATGCCAAAACCAAGGAGGGCAATGCTTCCGGCAAAAAGACCGGCTCCAATTCCCACAGCAGCTTCCAACAGGTTCCAACCGATGGTGAAGAATTCGAGCCAGCGCCCCCGGCGTAAAGTGGCGTAATGGATCCCCTGATTAACTGCATCTACCTTCATGGAAACATTATACCCCTGACCCGGCCGAGCCAGAGGTAAAAAGGCATATTGCGGAATGGATGAATTCTGAAATTTGGTGCCAATTTGCGTACGACTTCATTTCCGAGAGACTAATCGATTCCCACCACTTTGCTCCGTCGCTCCATGAGAACGACGTCTCGCCATTTCCCCTTGAGCTCTCCGAAGGTCATCTTTCCCACTTTCTCCCTTAGGCCCAGTACCCTGAATCCATGTTTCTTGTGTAACTCTATGCTGGCTGTGTTTTCGGGAAAGATCCCTGCCTGTAACGTCCATAGGCCGGCCTTCTCGGAAGCATCGATAAGGGCCGTCAGCAGGGCATCCCCGATCCCCTGCCCGTGAAATCGAGATTCCACGTAAATACTGACCTCCGTCACTCCTGCATATACTCTGCGGGCCGAAACCTGGCTCAAAGCCGCCCAGCCGGCGATGTGTCCCTTGACGCGAACCACCAAGCGAGGTTCGGCCAAATGATTTGAATCCCACTTTTCCCAATCCGGCGCACCAGGTTCGAAGGTGGCATTCCCCGTGGCTATCCCTTCAAGATATATCGCCCGAACTCGTTCCCAGTCTTCCGGTTTCATCGGTTCAACAAGATATTCCATGTCTAATCCCTGATTTATCGGTATGCAACAATAGCATTTTAGAATTAATGTTATATTGCAAATCAGTACTCGATGTCAACATTTTTGAAAAGATTTGACAAGTATCCCGGCTTCTGATATGGATTAGCCAGCGGCAAACGCAGTAACATAAAAAGGAATGTTCTGTGAATATAATAACGACAAACGGACGTAAGACATGGAAGACAACAAGAAGGATATTCAGCCAAACGTATTGTCAAATGTCCTGCTCGCTGAATATATATTAAAGAAAGAAGAGAATGAAAGATTCAAAATTGACCCGCGTTGGAATGCCTCCGAAAGTTTTGATGATTATGTCGTATTATACAAGATAGCACTCGTGTTGATCGCATTATTAAATATGGAAACAAAAAACCCAACTTTCTTCCAGGTGCGATTAGCTTTCGAAAAAGCAGTCTTCATAGATAAAGATATCCAAAAACTATATTTCTATCATCACGTAAAATCAGCTATGGACAAATTGGGAGAACTATTGGATACAAGTAACGGCAAACTCGACAATTTAAAAGACCAAAATGAGAAAATGCCCTGGACTATGACATTTTTGCGGGCAGCAAAGGTTCTGGAAAATGATCAAGCCATAATGCATTCGCGCACCGCTGTTATAGGGATGGGTTGGGCCATGGCTTGGTTGAAAGAGGCTGGAATTCTAGAAACAAATCCTGCAATATTGACTCAATTTGCATTGATGTGGATGGACAATTATGTGGCGATTATTGATTACTTGAAGGAGTATAAGCCTTGGTGAGGGGGTTGGCCTCATGGATAATGTAAAGAGAGGAGGAGAAATCACATGAGTATTTACGAGGTCTGCTTTATTAAACAAGCCAACGATCCAGCCGAGAAGCATCTGATAATTGAGGTGGAAGCATCCGCACCTGATGAAGCCGAGAAGAAGGCTAGGCAAAAGATGGAGGCTGAAAAGAAATGGCTTGTGCCTTACCCAATCTGCGGTAGAGAGATTAAGCGCTTTTAATTAAACCTTCTGAACCCCGCCCTGTGGGCGGGAACCAATGGCTAGGTTTCCAAAGGGGTGCCGCATCCCTTACACCTGCGTCAAGCCGACGCCGAATAGCCTTCGTGGTTTTTTAAAAAAGTCTGTGGCGACTGAAGCAGGCGGGCTTTCAGCCCACAGCTCAGTCGCCAGCCCCGTTATGACCAAGATAGGCAAATCACTTTGAAAACGATTTCGCACACTGATGAAGCTGCAAAGAAGATCGTCAAGAAATTCTGCGAGCAAGTTTTTTGGCTACGAAATGTACGCCACATCTACGAAGAACTCTTTGAGAATGAGCAGTCGCCGATTCTTATGAAGAGGACCGCGCCCTCATTCTTTGCCGATCTCAATACGATACTTCACAGCTACCTGTTGTTAGAGTTTGCTAAGATCACAGATCCCGCAGAAACTCGCGAAAAGGAGAATTTCACCGTTGACAATCTTATTGTGAGCATAGACTGGCCGCAAGACATCCGAGACAAGCTGACATCGCTGAGCGAGAAAACAAAGGGTTTTAGAAGGCATATTCTGGGTGCAAGGCATAAACTGCTTGCCCACACGGACAAGGAGGCATTCTTAGCAGATAGAACGCTTGGTGGATTCCCCGAAGGGGAAGATGAAATATTCCTGAAGACGTTGCAGGAGGTTTGTGACATTACACATGAAGCCTGTTTTGGCTCAATCTTTGGCCAGATGATCTTGACTATGCCCGGAGATGTAATCAACTTCAAGAGGGCGCTTGAAAATGCAGTAGCATTCAACGAGTTGTTGTCAGAAAGTTCGGGACAAGAAAAGACAAGGCTATACTCCTATTTACAGAAAGCAAGGCATCGTCCAACGTCAACCCAAGGTGAGGTTCAAAAAGAAGATTCTTGATAAGAACCGGAGGATTGCTGGTCATGGCGATGGGCCGTGACATATGAGGGCTGCTTATGAGTAAAATGTCGGAAGTCACAACCAGCGGTTGCACCGGATAGGGCAATGACCAAGAAAAAACATGATCTTGATTTCCGCGATGTTGTCCCTGTGATCGACGAGGCGATCAGGCGGCTTCCGAATGGCGATCTCCGCCTGTCAACATCACGGTTCTCTCTTAGCCATGTGTGTCTTGCGGGATTCTGCGCTCCTGACATTTCAGAACGAATCTCTTCCAACTACAGTATGCCTTCTGCAAACGAGGAAATTGCCAAGCAGTTCTACGAAGAGGTCAGGGTGATCGAGAAGATAATGGAGGAGATGAACATCCCAAATGGACCAGACTTGCAGGCCCTCAATCGTAAAGCGTATGCGATCCAAATTTGGGATTGCTACGCTATCCCCTGGCGATTTCATAAGGAGACAGTTTATCTTATTTGGTCGCCACATGATCTCATGGGAAGCCCGATCATCCACAGCTACCCTGCCTCATACTTCCTCCGTGCACTCGCCGAAATACTTGAGAAACATTACAACCAGGCTTGGAAACAAGCGAGGCACCTGAAATATTGGAGAATCCTCGCGATACTTGTTCTTATAATCATCGGCTTTGTTTTATGGGCGATCATAGGGAAATCGTTAATATAGACGATGGCATAACAAGTCAATTAACCCGACGCAGAATATCCCTTGCCGGTTTCGGACCTGTGGTTGCCTGCGCGTGTTATTTCTGTCGTTAGCCACGAGTAGAGGCAGATTGTTGAGCCATCAGGTGTTTCAATGACCAAGAAGTTTTACAGGGGACAATGCGTATATTGCCTGAAAGCTTTTGACGACTTGACGTCTGACCACGTTTTCCCGCGGAGTTGGTATCCCGAGACGCCGCCGCCGGACATGGAAAAATGGCAAGCGCCGGCCTGCAAGAAATGCAACGCCGAAATGGGAAAGATTGAGAATCGGCTCCTCATTCAGATTGGTCTATGCGTTCCGCCCTTTGAGCGTGCATCCCTCGGCATTGCTCATAAGGCGATGAGATCGCTCAAACCTGAGTACGGTCGCAACAAGCCTGATGCAGAGGTGAGAGGGGAGTCAAGACGGATGGTCATTGAAAAAGCTGTTGATCCAAGTAAAATGCCCTTGTCTTCTATTCTCCCTCAATTCGGTTTTCACCCGGAAGTCGATCCCAGTCAAGAACTTGGCGTTTTGGTATCAGCCTCCGATCTCGAAGCCATAGGGAAAAAGCTTATTCGCGGAACCACTTGGGTCTTAGATAAGACTTATATCGACACCGACCATAGCATCCACATTATTTTCCCGCGTACTCCGACGGCTGGTCCTTTTTTTGAAGATCTCAGGCGTTTTGGCAGACCATATTCTCTTGGACCGGGGTTGAATATCGTAAGGGCGGCAGCCGATGGCGACTGTCAAAGCGGCATTTATCTGATCGAAATATGGGGAAGGTTGCACATGTATGGTTGTGTTGCTCCAGCCGAGAACCGAGGAAAATAGTACTGGCATACCGGATGCAGCCGACCTCGTACCGCGGCGGCTGATCCAGACGTGTGTGCCGGGCATGGTACAGAGCTTGCGAGGTGAAAGTTCTCGTGCCAGGTTTTCGCGGAGCGGAAGGATAGGAGAAAGGCAAAGGCTTCATCGCGAGGTGGGGCCTGGAGGAAGCCCAATCCAAAAGCGCGGTACGACGAATCGCGCTACAGGCGGGACTTTATAAATCCGTCGTTTACGCGCGGACCGTTTTGTACCTTACCCCCAGAAATCTCCACTGTGCCCTGGGAGGTCGCGTGCGATCCCGCCGTTGGCGGGACTGAGCGTTGAGGAATCAACGTTGATCGCAGGGGAGAAGCCCGCAGAGGGCATAGTAGGTCAGTTTTGACCGAAGGCCCGAACGGTTCCCCGCGGGGGATGAAAAGAGAGGAAGGTAACCGGCGTGAGGAATCCCGGTAATGCATCCGTCAAGCGGACAGCGCTGCCCGACAGGGTAAGGGATGAAACCGGGGTTCGGGCACGGCAGGAAGACCTTCCGGTCAACGGCGGACAGCATGAATGTTCGCCCCGTTGATTTACTCTGCCGAACCGCCGCATGCATGACCCGTATGTACGGTGGTGTGGGAGGGGGAGCCGTTAGGCTTCTCCTTATCCCGAATCGCCTACAGAGGAAACGGAAGCCCGAGCCAAAATATGAAATATGATATCCAGTTCAAACCAAAAGCGGTAAGAGACATCGAAGGACTCCCTTCGCGCATCCAGGCCCGGGTATTTGCACGAATTGAGGAAGTGAGCGATGATTTGAAGGGAGATGTCAAGCGGCTCACAAATTTTACCCCTGAGTATCGTTTGCGTGTTGGGGACTTCAGGGTTTTGTTTGAGATTCAGCGGGAATCGATTATCATTTATCGGATTCGGCATCGTCGTGAAGCGTACCGATGAAGGGAGGTTGATGAAGTGGTTTCTTTACGTGCCCAGATTATTAAGAAAAACGGGAAGAAGGAGTACGCTGTTCTACCCTATGAGGAATTCCTGAAGGTTCAAGAGGCACTCGAGGACTACGATGATCTCCGCTGCCTCAGAGAGGCCCAGGAGGCGGAAAAAGAAGCACCAACTATTGGAATGGCCGAATTGAAGAAGAAGATTGGAAGGCGAACAAGTCGCCGCAGCCGACGGCGGTAGATCGCGGGGGTTGAGCTTTGACGTTCTTATTGTTTCTTACCCGGATGGTTCTGCGTCCTCTGTGGTGTAAATCTTAATTTGTTGGTAGGATCGCCTTCCGCAACCATGGCCTTCAAGACCTCTCTTTCCCCGGGGCCCGGGGGGATTCCCTTTAAAGAAGCTTCCAGGACGATGGTCTGATCCTGCTTTTGGAACACTGCCTCGGCCTCCGCCCATCCTCGGTCGTTCAGGCTGGTAATCGTCAAGCTACATCGGACGGTATCGCCGAAATATACGGGTTTCTTGAAGCGAAGATTCATTTCCGAGGCCAGCCATCCGATTTGTCCGCCGATTTCCGAGATCATACTGGCCACCAAAAGGCCATGGCAAATCCGCCCATCGAAGTTTTTGACCCGGGAAAACCTCTCATCGAAATGGACCGGGTTATAATCCCGGGTAATTTCGGCAAAATGGGTTACATCCTTTTTTGTGAAGGTGCGGGATATGGAAAAAGAGTCTCCGACTCTCAATCCTTGTACGGCTTTCTGGCGGATGTGGGACATGGGCACTGAGCCTCAAAAAAGACCGCAATCTAAGGGTTCAACTTTGGTCGTTCGACTGTCTCCGTTCAATTCTTTCCCCGTCGAGGGTCAAATAGTATCGATAAAGATCGCTGGTCAGACAGGAATGAACGGGCAGAATAATTAGCAGATCACCCACATTGATTTCCCGGATCAAAGAACCATCCATTTCTATCAATCCGTGTTCCTGGGATAGAGATAGGACGGGTGCTCTCCTCTCCGCGGGCCCCCAGGAGGTTTTCTCGGGGCGGCAGCAATATCCATAGATTTTTCTTCCCCGCCCATCCAGCATAAATTCTTTGGACAAATGTACCGCCCCTCCATAGATGACCACCTGGTTCCATTCTTTATATCTGGCTACCACCAGGCAGGCTACGGCAACGGCAATATCCTCATCCCGGCAGGCGCCCAGATCACTCATCATGGAATCGTAGAAAACGAAATTTCCTGGCCTGATTTCATCTGCTCCCTCAAAGGAATCAGCAATACTGCAAGAAGGAGTATCTCCGATGGAAATCGCGCAAGGATGCACACCCGCTTGCCTCAACTTCTCCCGGACGGTACGTAGTTTGGCAAGACTATCCTGATGGATGGACCGAATCTCCTCTACTGTTTTGGCATGGTAGGTATGCCCGCTGTGGGTGAGAACTCCAGAAAAAATCAGCTTCGGTGCCCTTTGAACGGCCTGAGAAACCGAAAGGATCTGAAAGAAATCGTCGCAGGGAATCCCGGTCCGGTGGTATCCCACGTCAACATCAATCCAAATATTGACCTTGCTCTCGAGAGCTGTGTCCAGACGGGAGGCAAGCTCCTCCGAATCCAGAAGGAGATGGAGCCGGATTTCCCGGGCGAGAGAATTTAGGGTTTCTATTTCCGGAAGATTGACCGTGAAGGCAACGGTTATATCTTTCCATCCGTGAAGGGCAAAATATTTGGCCATGTCGAGGGAAGAAACCGTGATGGAATCAACCCCCACGCGCCGGAACCAGGTTCCGATCTCTGCGGACTGATGGGTCTTAAAGTGAGGGCGGAAACGCACTCCGGCGGCATCCGCTTTCTGTTTCATTCTTTGAATGTTCTGTATCACCCTTTCCTTGTCCAAAAGGAGGGTGGGCCTGGTAATGGGGACGCCGTTCAAATGTTTCTGAAAACCAAACATGGATTCCCTCTGATCTTGCGGGGATTGGGGAAATCGAAGAATCAGAGAACCTCGTTTTCAAACCTTCCGGATCGGGAGGAATTGTATCATAAGCTCGAACCGATGCAAAACGATTAAAGCTGTGGGATACAGGGAGGGCGCCGCCGTCAAGAATTTATGGGGTGATGGCAGCTGATGAAATGGCCGGGCTCGGTTTCTTTGAATTCCGGGACAGCCGTTTCGCAATCTACCTGGCGATAGCGGCACCGCGGGTGAAACACACAGCCCGCCGGTGGATTGATGGGGGAGGGCACATCGCCCGGCAACATGATCCTTTTCTTCTGAGTCTTGGGGTCGGGCATGGGTACGGCGGAAAGCAAGGCCTCGGTGTAAGGATGCCGCGGGCGGCCGTAAATGTTCTCCACGTTCGCCATTTCCATGATCTTACCCAGGTACATAACGGCCACCCGGTTGCTCATGTACTCCACGACCCTGAGATCATGGGCGATGAAAAGGTAGGTGAGATGGAATTCCTTCTGCAACTCCATCAACAGGTTGAGAACCTGGGCCTGAATAGAAACGTCCAGGGCTGAGACGGGCTCATCGGCGATGATCAGGCGGGGATTGAGGACCAGGGTCCGGGCAACGGCGATACGTTGGCGCTGGCCGCCGCTGAACTGGTGGGGGTAACGGCTCATATGTTCGGTCCTGAGTCCCACCTGTTCCAGTACCCGGGCCACCCGGTCCCGGATTTCGGCTTTGGTCCGGCAGAGCTTGTGGATGCGGAGGGGCTCGGCCACGATCCGTTCCACGCTCATGCGCGTGTCCAGAGCCGCGTATGGATCCTGGAAGATGACGGTCATCTTCCGGCGCACCCGGTGCAATTCTTTAGCGTTTAACGCGAAGATGTCCCGGCCTTCAAACTTGACCCGGCCGCCGGTGGGTTCCATCAATCGCAGGATCAACCGTCCGGCGGTGGTCTTTCCGCAGCCGCTCTCTCCAACCAGCCCCAGGATCTGACCGCTCGGGATGCTGAAACTGATCCCGTCGACCGCGTGGACCCGGCCCTTCGGCCCGGAAAAGAACCCTCCCTTGACGGGGAAATATTTTTTTAGGTTCTCCACTTCCAGCAGGAGATCGGGGTTCTCCGTACTCATAAATCTTCCTTAGGCTTCAAAAAGCCAGCAAGCCACCCGGTGGCCGGGTGCCGGTTCAAAAATGCCGGGGGCCTTCTGCTCGCATATGTCGAACTTTTTAGGGCATCTAGGGTGAAAGGTACAACCAGGGGGAAGATCCAACAGATCGGGGACCATTCCCGTAATCTCCGTCAATTTTGATTTTTCCCGGATGGCCCGCTCCGAGGGGATGGACCCGAGCAACCCCCGGGTGTAAGGATGGCAGGGGTTCTCAAAAATATCCGCCATCAGTCCCTCTTCCACAATCTTGCCGGCATACATGACGATGACCCGGCGGGCGGTCTCCGCGATCACGCCAAGATCATGGGTGATGAAGAGGATGGCCGCCCCGAATTTGCGCTTCAGTTCGTTCATGAGCTCCAGGATCTGGGCCTGGATGGTGACGTCCAGAGCAGTGGTCGGTTCATCGGCAATGAGCAGGCTGGGATTGCAGGAGAGCGCCATGGCGATCATGACGCGCTGGCGCATTCCGCCGCTCATCTGATGAGGGTATTCATGATAGCGCCGTTCGGGGGAAGCGATCCCTACCTCTCCGAGCATTTCGATAGCCCGGTTTTTGGCCGCAGCTCTGGACAGATCCTGGTGGAGCCGGATCGCTTCGACAATCTGGTCGCCGGCGGTATAAACCGGATTGAGCGAGGTCATGGGTTCCTGAAAGATCATGCTGATCTGGCAGCCTCGAATGGCGCGCATTTCTTTCTTGCCCAGTTTGGTGAGCTCCCGCCCTTTGAACCAGATATGCCCTGCCGCGATCCGACCGGGAGGACTCGGGAACAGGCGCATGATCGAAAGGGCCGTCACGCTCTTCCCGCAGCCCGACTCTCCCACCACGCCCAGGGTCTCGCCCCCTAAAATCTCAAAGTCCACCCCGTCAACGGCCTTGACTGTACCCTGGTCCGTATCGAAGTAGGTCTTCAGGCCTTCGACCTTTAAGAAAACGATTTGCTGCAGATCCTCTGTCAAAAAATCCCCCGGACATCAATCGAAAGGTCCTGGATAGCGAGTTGTGATTTGTCTTCGTTTTTGCTTCGAATCCGGTACGGGCGACCGGCCGGTCGCCCCTACATGCTTCGACCTTTCTTTTCCCCAATCCTCAATCGAATGTCTCAGATTTTCCAATCCGCATTCCGCAATCCGCATTTCTTTAGGTGCGCCGGATACGCGGGTCCAGAAAGGAGTAACTGATATCGGCCAGCAGGTTGAGAAAGGTCACCGCCAAGGCCACCAGCAAAACTCCGGTCTGGAGCACCGGGAAATCGTTGAAAAGCACGGCGTTCATGAGCAGCCGGCCGATCCCCGGCAGGGAAAAAACCACTTCGATGATCACGATGCCCCCGATGAGCCGGCCAATCCTCATTCCCAAAAGAGTCACCACCGGGATGAGGGCGTTGCGCAGGACATGCTTGATGATCACCATAAATTCCGAGGCCCCCTTGGCTCTTGCCGTCTGGACAAACTCCTCGTTGAGGACTTCCAGCATGGAAGAGCGGAGCTGCCTCATGATCTCGGCGGCGACTACGGAACCCAGGGAGATGGCCGGGAGAATCATTCCCTTGAGGTTGCCGGCCAGACTCTCCGCGGGCGGGACGTACCCCGAAGAGGGCAGCCATCCCAGCCAGATGGGAAACAGGAGAATGAGGAGCATGCCCAAAAAGAACTGGGGCATAGCCACTCCGCTCACAGAGAGGATCGTTCCGGCTGTATCGACCCAGGTATTCGGTTTTAGCGCGGATAGAATGCCCATGGGGATGGCGACTAAGAGGGCAAAAAGAATTCCCAGTCCCAGAAGCTCCAGCGTGAGGGGAAGTCTCTGGCCGAAAAGGGTCAGGACGTGGACGCGGGTTCGGATGGAGATCCCGAAATCCCCGCTGACCAGCGCTACTAGCCACTTGAAGTATTGCACGACGACGGGCTGATCCAGGCCCAGTTCTTGCCGCACGATTTTAATCATTTCTTCGCTGGCCCCTTCGCTCCCCACGACGGCCAGGGAAGGGTCTCCCGGAAGGATCATACACAAGGTAAAGGAGATCAGGGTAACCACGAAAAGGGTTATCAAGGTCTGAAGGAGGCGTCGAATGATGAAAGCCTTCAAGGTTAAACCCTTCTCGTATGCTGTTTGGGGTCGAGGATCAACCTGAGCCAATCTCCCAACACGCTGAAAGAGACGACAGTGAGGTAGATGCCCAAGCCGGGCAAAACGGAAAGCCAGGGAGCCTGCTCCAGCCATTTATATCCGGTCTGGATCATGACGCCCCAACTCGGGGTGGGGGGCTGAATCCCCACACCCAGAAAGCTCAGGCTGCTTTCCAGAACAATCGCCGTGCCCACGGTAAGCGTGGCCTGAACGATGACCGGAGCGGCAAGATTGGGCAGCACATGGGTCAATAAAAGCCTGGCTGGCCGGCAGCCGAAGGCCTGTGCCGCTAGGATAAATTCCCGCTCCAGGAGCGAAAGGGCCTGAGCGTAAACCAACCTGGCGAAGAGCGGGCTGTAAACCAGAGCGATGGCCGCGATCACGGTTACGATGCCCGGCTGGAGGCTGGCTGCCAGGGCCATGGCCAAAAGAAGCATGGGAAAAGCCCAGATCGCATCCATGATGCGCATGAAGACGGCTTGAATCCGCTTGAAATAAGCGGCCATCAAACCGGCCATAATGCCCAGGAGGCAAGCGAAGAAGACCGAGGTCAGGCCCACGACGAAAGAAATCCTGGCCCCGGCCACAAAGCGGCTGAATACATCCCGTCCCAGGTTGTCCGTGCCGAACGGATTCTTCAGGCCGGGAGGGTCCAGGGGTGAGAACTCAACGGCCAGGGGATCGTAGGGACAGATCAGGGTTTCAAAAATGGCAAAAACTGTAAGAACCAGTAAAGCCAGGATGCTTATCCAAACGGAGGGACGCAATTTTAATTTCATCGGTCACCGAGGGCGACAGAGTCACAACCCTCTCCCCATCTCCTTCTTCGCCCAAAGCGAAAGAAGGGGGGAGGGGAAATTTCCGTATCTCCTGAATCAGACCACCCGGAGTACCGGGTATCCCGAAATGCAGGGCTAGGCCATCCAGACCTCACCGGCCACGAGGGTCCGCCAGTGGCAGCGAAGCCCTTTGACCCGTTTGTGAGTTCCAACGGCGTGGGTCAAGGCGGTAGCAGAGGTGAGCAAAGCCTGATCGTAAACAATCCTGAGGGCGTCCTTCATGAGCTGGTTCTGCTTGGCTTCATCCAGGGTCTTGGAGTGCTCGTCGAGCAAACGGTCCACCTGGGGATGAGATAGGTTGGCCCAGTTGGATGGGAATTTGGTCATCAGCGCTACTCGATTGAACGAACCGGGGAAGGTGGATGCCTGCCAGAATCCGATTTCAAAGTTGTCTTTTCTCAGGTTGTTGATCCATTCCAGGCGCTCTATGGTCTTGAGTTCCACTTTCATCCCGGCCGCTTCCCACATGGCTTTGAGTAATTCCCCGTAGGTGGTGTCCGGGTCGCGGGCGATGACCAGGACATTGACCGTCACGCCCTTGGGATAGGCAGCTTTTACCAGTTCCCTAGCTTTCTGAAGATTGTAGGTGTAATCGGGCCATTCCTTGGGAGCCCATCCCGGGAGCCCTTCGCGGATGTAGGGATACATGTGAGGACGGGAGATTCCGAAGCCGACGATCTTCACGAAGCGTGCGCGGTCGATGGCATAACAACAGGCCCGGCGCAATTCCAGGCTGGTGAAGGGGCCTTTACGGGTGTTGAACCCACAACATACATCCTGGTATTCGAAAGGGGGCAACTCCAGATAAACCAGGTCCGGGTTTTCCTTGATCCTGGGAACCTCGCGGGGAGGCGGGAAATGAACGGAATCCAGGACCCCGGATCGCAGGTCCAGCACGGCCTGGTCGATCTTGGGACGATAGTGCTCCTCCATGCCGTCCAGGTAGGGGAGGGGTTTATCGTCCACCCCCGGTTTCCAGTAGTCGGGGAAACGCTCCAGGGCCACTTTTTCATCCACGAGCCAACTTTTCAACCGAAAAGGTCCCGAACCGCAGCTTTTTCTCCCCAGTTCATCATCCCCGTTCTTTTCCTGGAAAGCCTTGGAGACCATCCCGGCCCATCCCCGGGCAGCGGAAAGGTTGTAAAGCAGCCCACCGGAGGGGTATTTCAGGTTGGCGGCGATGGTGTTTTCGTTTAGAACCTCGACACTGTCAATTTCTTTCAAATCAGGGGCAAGGAAGGATTTGGGATCGGATCGCACCCGGTCCAGGTTCCATTTGGCCACATGGGCGTCGAATTTGCTCCCGTCGTGGAACACGACCCCTTTGCGGAGCGTGAAGGTGACCCGCTTATGGTCCTTGTCCCAGCGCCACTCGGTGGCCAGGCCGGGAACGAGTTTGGCCTCATTCGTCTTGGGATCGATTTTCACATCCAGCAGGCAGTCATACAAGGCGGTAATACAAGTGAAGTATTCGCTGACCCGGTGACCATCCATACTCGGTACGGTGCGGTTGCGGGCGTAACGCCAGACCCCGCCCCGTTTGACAGGCTCGGCGGCCTGAGCGGAAAAAAAAGAGGCACCTCCCAGACCAGCCAGAGCCCCGGCCCCCACAAGCGTTCCCTTGACGAACTCCCTTCTGGTCAGTCCTGCGGACATTAAAACCTCCTTCGTTCGCCCAGCCATCCTCTGATAGCCCATCCCCTCCAGACCCACCCCCTCGAGGGTGGAGGGTGAGGAACTGCTATTTCGGCCTTATTTAGCAGAACAACCCCGCGGTGTCAATCTTGTCGAGAGGAATCCAGAGTTCAAGGGTTCAAGAATTACAGGGAGCCAGAAAAGCATTTTACTCGAGACCTTGACCCTGGAACCCTCCTCCCCGCAACAGCCTTTTAACCAGTCCGACCGCCTCCGCTCCGTCCGGGGCATACCCATCGGCACCGATGTCCTTGGCGAACTTTTCATTCAACGGCGCGCCGCCCACGATAACCTTCACTTTGTTTCGGAGACCTTTTTGCTTCAGCCCATCGATCACCGTTTTCATTTGGGGCATGGTCGTCGTCAGGAGCGCAGAAAGGCCCAGAATATCGGGCTTGAACTCTTCGGCCATTTTCACGAAGGCGGGGGGTGGTACATCGATGCCCAGGTCTTTGACTTCAAAGCCTACCCCCCGGAGCATGATGACCACTAAATTCTTGCCGATGTCATGGAGGTCCCCTTTCACCGTTCCGATCAGGACCTTCCCTTTAGCCCCCATCTGGGCCTTTGACAGATGAGGCTCCAGGATTAAGACTGCCTCGTTCATCGCCCGGGCCGAAAGCAAAACCTCGGGGATAAATACCTCCCCGCCTTTGAACCGCTCGCTGATCACTTCCATCGCCGTCAACATTCCCCGCTGCAAAATCTCTTCGGCTTTTGCCCCCTGTCCCAGCAAAACACGGATGTGCTCCTGAATCGCCACCTGGTCTCCGTTCAAAACATCATTCTGAACCTGTCGAAACTCCTTATCCCAGACTATTGGCGGAGAAACCCTCCTGGCATCTTCCGCCGGGGAAGCCTGCGTTACCGGGCGAAAAGCCCCGGCCACCAAAGGCAATCGTCCTTCTCGTTCTACTTTCTCCCCAATGCGTACCAGCCTTTCAAAGACCGCCTTGGGCGGCGTGGAATCAGCTATCCCCAGGATCATTTTTTCCCCGGGGGCCACAGCCCGGAAGAGATTGTCCAGATAGGCTTCGAACTCTGCGTCGGTAGTCGATTCCTGGAGAAGCAGGACGGAAGGGATGCCGCCAAAGATGGTGAGTTTATCGCTCCAGCGCAGGTAATATTCTTCGATGGGGACTTTGGTCATGGGAGCAGGGGTCACCGCTTCGGCCACGTGCATCCCAGAGTCCCGGATGAGGTCCAGGAGCCCCCGGTTTTCCCCATCGCAATGGCAAGAGACGTACTTTCCCTTGGCGCCCAGAACCGTGGAGGCTTTGCGGATCCAGGGGACGATTTCCTTTTCGAAGAAGGAAGGGTAGGTAATCATATCATCGAAGTTGCCCCCCCAGAAAACCACTTCGGCCGGCGAGTCAGCAGTGAGACGGATGATCTGGTCGAAAAAATTTTCCATGCTCTCAGCGAGAGCCTGCATTTCTTTGGCATAATCGTGGTAGTGGTAATAGAAATCCGTGGCGTCCACGAAATACTTTTGGATATGGTGCATCGGAGAAGAGGCCCGTCCGCCCAGAGTGAAAGCCACGCCATCGTCGCCGATTTTCGCCCTCCACTTAAGAAAATCCCGGTCGTCGGCAAAAAGTTTCAGGTTTTGGAAAATATACCGGACTACCGGATAATCTTTGCCCTCCTTGAGTACATGTTCTTCAATCCAGAAGTTGGAAACGCCGGCTTTCCTCATTTCTTCATTGTAGACCGTTGTGGTGCTGACGGACCCGACCGGCGTATGGTAGATGATTTTCGTTCGACCCTCCGTCTGTTTCACTTCGATGTCCACATCCGGGGGAAAACGGAAGCCGTAAACACTTTCCTTGTAGGACAGGATTCCCAGTGCCCAGTGGAGGTTGTCTTCCGGCTTGCGGGCTATTTGATATTCGGGGTTAACCTTATGCAAAGCCCAGCCCTGAACCCGGGCAATTTGGTCTGCAGTCATGTTTTTATACTTTTCCGGCAGAGTTCCGGCCCGCTGGTTGGCTGAGTACCAGAGGTCCAGACGGGGGGCAAACGGAAGCCGGTCGGGCAGTTCCCCTTTGATGGCCTTGAGAATACGCTCTCTATGGGTCACCGTTCAGCGCCCTTTCTTCCCCTTACCTGCCTTCGGGGGAGAGAGACGGGGCGAGGTGGCTGTGGACGAGGGCAAATTTTGTTGTATCGGATATAACCAGTGCCGAAATTGTTCATCCCGGCCCCTCAGGATCGAATCCATGATGGCAGAAAGCTTGCTGCTCACCGGACCCGGGACCTCCCCCATACTCCGGTCTTCAATACGGTGGACGGGCCAAACCCTGCGGGAGGTACTCGAAATAAAAATCTCATCCGCCTTCAGGATTTCTTCTTTACGGATGGGCCTTTCCGCGACCTTAATCCCCTTGAATGGGCCGGCTTCAAGAATGGAACGGCGGCTGATGCTGGACAGTACCAATCCCAGCGGAGGGGTCATCACAACCCCGTCTTTCACGATGAAAACCGATTCGACGCTGCTTTCGGCCAGGAAACCCATAGTATCGAGCATGACCGCCAAATCATAACCGCGGCGCTGGGCGTCCTGGCGGGCCAGCATGCCATTGAGATAGTTGGCCGCGACCTTGGCTTCAACGGGAACGGTTTCCGGATGGAGCTTGCGCCAGCGGCTGAGGCAAATGCTGATGGCCGGGGGACTATGCTTTTTAAAATCTTCCTCAGGGATGGCAAAGATGGACAAATCAAGCCTTGGATCGGATACGGTTATGTTAAAAGTCTCCTCGCCGTAGAAGCCCACAATTTTGACGAAGCCTTTTTCAACCTGATTAGCCTTGACGGTTTCAACGACCCCCTCGATGATCTCCTCTTGGGATTGAACGAGTTCCATGCCCAGCAGTTCAGCGCTTCTGAACAGCCGGTCACAGTGCTCCGGCAGACGGAAGGCTGCGGGCCCTGCCGGGGTCGAATAGATAGCGAGGAATTCAAAGATGGCTGATCCTCGAGCGAGGCTGTGAGACATAATATGAACCGTCGCTTCTTTCCAGGGAATCAGCTTCCCATTGCGCCAGACTTTTCTATCTTGAGCCAACTTCCCTCTCCTTTCCTGAAACGGCAGGATGATCAAACAGACCAATTTTGATTGGTTTGGTCGAAAATATCAAGTATTTATCTCACTCCCAGAACTTTTCCCAAATGGTTTGAAGATTTTGTATCCCCTGGATTCTCGTTTTCGCCGGAATGACCAAAGGAAAATAACGATGGCTGAACAGAACAAAGCTATTCTCTAATGAAAAATTCAATGTTTTCAAAGTTGCAATTCTCGAATTTATGAATCATAATAAAAACATTTTGAATCCGGAAAATTGATTGGAGGTTTTTATGAGAATTGTCGGACGTCATCATCGAGCTATCTTATGTTTGCTCTTTACCTTATTTTTCTTCATCTGGCTGGGACTCGACTCGGAAGTCTTTGCCCGGGCGGGAGGCGGAAGGTCTTCGGGAAGCCGCGGATTTAGCTCCGGCGGGTCTTACCAGCCCAGCCCCGGTCCCACACCTTATCAGCAGCCCGGGCAACAGCCCCAACCCCAGCCCACCGCGCCTCCTTCAGGGACCGGAAGGAGTTTCATGTCCGGTTTAGCGGGCGGCATGGTAGGGGGCCTTTTGGGAGGGATGCTTTTCCGTAGCCTGGGGTTTGCGGGTTCCGAGATGGGGGAGGGGGGGTTCGGTTTCGGAGATATTTTTCTCATTCTTATCATCCTGGGAATCATTTACTTCGTGGTGAAGCGCTTTCGCTCGCGCCAGACGGCCATGCAAATGAGCACGGCCGGGGCCGGATCTTCGTCTTATTCTTTTCCCAGCCCATCTCCGGGCCCAGTCCTCACTCTACCTCCCGCTGAGGATTATACCGGAGGGAGAGTTTTAGAGGGGCTTCGCAATATCAAAGCCATGGACTCTTCTTTTGACGAGAAAGGCTTTAAAGACCTGGCTGAAGACAACTTTTTCAAAATCCAGGGTGGCTGGACCCGGCGCGATTTGAATGGGGTCCGCAACCTCCTCACTCCGGAGATGCTTGGCATCTTGAAAAAAGACCTGGACGAGCTCATTGCCAGGAAGCAGATTAACCGGCTGGAAAACATTGCCGTTCGGGAAGTGGAAATAGTTGAAGCCGGGCAGGACCGGGGCGAAGAGTACATCACCGTTAGGCTTTACGCCAACCTGTTAGATTACGTGGTGGATGAAAAAAGCGGCCAGGCTATCTCCGGAAGCTCTTCCGATCCGGTCAAATTCGTAGAATTCTGGACCTTCACCCGGAATGTGGGGGAGAAAAACTGGGTTCTGGGAGGAATCACCCAGGAAGGGGATCGTTAATCCAAACGGAGATTTAAGCCTGGCCTTTCTTTAGCACCAATGGCTTCTGCTCATAGCAGAACGAGGAAGTAATCCTGTAGGGGCAATTCATGAATTGCCCCTACTCCTTTTCAAATCTCACTTCAGGAAGCAGAAAGAATAAAATCTCGATTCAACTGACCCGACAGCCTGCCCGGCAATCCATCCGCGGAATCAGCCGAGTCCGAAAACTCCCATTACGCTGGACCGGGAAGGTTCTTCTCTCTTTCGTAGGTCTCCTTGCCCGTTGGCGTGATCTTAATTTTACTGCGCCCGCTGACTTCAATCAGGCCGGCGCCTACCATGTCCTGGATGGCGATTACTGCGGCCTGGGCTTGAGATTCATTCTCCAGGGGTAGCGACATGATAAATTGGGAAGCATTGACCAACCCCGATTGAGACTGCAAACCCTCCAGGATGAGCAAATGCATATCACTGAGAGTCCTTTCCGGCAGTTTTAGCTCTGGTCCCATTTCCGCCGGAGCTTTGGTACGGACTTGAATGAATCTGGAATGGCCGCATTTCGGGCACTCCATAACGTTGTCTTCCAATAACTCATAACAAAAAGCGCATGTCTTCATCGAGAGCCCTCTCATAAAAGCTCATAAAAGGAAGATGGATAAGATTAATTCTTCATCAAATCTCTGCCATGATGGCCAAAAATCGGGGACTAACCCCATTGACCATGGACTGAGGAACATAATTTACGCACACTCACTATATCCGCACCCGTGACAAACGCAACATCCCCCCTCGTGTTCTAAAATTCCTCCGCACTCCGGGCAGGCCCCTTTGATCATAGGGGCTTTCTCCTCTCCTTGCTGCTCTCCGCGGTCATCTGAGGAAAGATGGAGCTGGATGGCTTTGGCCACGGCATCGGCACAGGAACGGATTCGGTTTTCACCGAATCCGGAATGGGAATGGCAGGAGATATCCGAAAGCTGCTTGATTACCTGTTTTGTCTCAATTCCGCTGCGCCAGGCAAGGGAGACCAGCCTTCCAATGGCCTCGCTCTGGGATGCGGCACAGCCGCCGGCTTTGCCCATTGTGGTAAACAGTTCAAAGAGCCCTGATTCGTTCTTATTGATGGTTACATACAGCGGCCCGCAACCGGTCTGCATCCGATAGGTCCACCCTTTGAGGGCCATGGGGCGTTCTCGAACCGACTTTTTCTCCTGGACGGGAAAGTCCGGCACTTTTTCCTGTTTCTTCCCGGTGGAAAGGACCTGCTGGTCCCTCGACCCGTCACGGTATATGGTAACCCCCTTGCAGTCCATTTGGTAGGCGAGGTCATAGACTTTCCAGACGTCATCGACCGTTGCCCGGCGGGAGAAATTCACGGTCTTGCTCACGGCGTTGTCGGTATATTTCTGGAACACTGCCTGCATCCGGATGTGATCTTCCGGGGCGATATCGTGGGCGGTAACAAACAAACTGCGAATGCCGGCAGGGATTTCCTTCATATCCTGGATGGTCCCCCGTTCCGCAATCTTCCGCATGAGCTCCTGGGAGAAAAAGCCCCTCTCCCTGGCCATTTTTTCAAACCGGGGATTGACTTCGACCAAAGTCTGATGATCCAGGACCTGACGAACATAAGAGACCGCAAAGATGGGTTCGATCCCCGAGGAGGCATTGGCGATGATGGAGATCGTTCCGGTTGGAGCAATGGTCGTTACCGTGGCGTTGCGAATAGGGGGTTCCCCCCTCTGATCATAGAGAGAACCCTGAAAATTTAGAAAGGGTCCTCTCTCCTCGGCAAGCTGCCGGGATGCGGCATGCCCTTCGTCCTGGATAAATTTCATGACTCTTTCGGCCAGGGCGATGGCTTCCCCGGAATTGTACGGGATTCCCAGGGAGATGAGCATGTCCGCCCATCCCATAACCCCGAGGCCGATCTTGCGATTGCCGTAGGTCATCTCGGCAATCTGGGGCAATGGATATTTGTTCAGCTCGATCACATTGTCCAGGAAGTGGACGGCCAGACGGACAACTTCTCCCAATCTCTCCCAATGAATGGCCCCCTCCTGGACCACCAAACCGAGGTTGATCGAGCCCAGATTGCACGATTCGTAAGGCAGCAGGGGTTGCTCGCCGCAGGGATTGGTCGATTCGATGACGCCGATGTGGGGCGTGGGGTTATCCCGGTTGAGCCGGTCGAGAAAGACAATGCCGGGTTCTCCGTTTTGCCAGGCCTGCTTGACGATTAGATCGAAAACCGTCCTGGCGGAAAGGGTCCCGGTGACCTGCCCGTTCCGGGGGTTGATCAATGGGTAGAGCTCATCCTTCTCCACGGCCTTCATGAAGGCCTCGGTGATTCCCACAGAGATGTTGAAGTTGTTCAATTGGTTCGGGTCTGACTTACACCCGATGAAATCCAGGATATCCGGGTGGTCGACCCGCAGGATGCCCATGTTGGCGCCCCGCCGCGTACCCCCCTGCTTGATCGTTTCAGTGGCCATGTCAAAGACCTTCATGAATGAAATGGGGCCGCTGGAGACTCCACTCGTCGTCCTGACTTCATCGTGGGCGGGGCGGACCCGGGAAAAGGAAAAGCCGGTGCCGCCTCCGGATTTATGAATCAGCGCGGTATATTTAACCGCGTCGAATATTTCTTCCATGGAATCCCCGACGGGCAGAACAAAGCAGGCAGAGAGCTGCCCCAATTCCCGTCCCGCATTCATGAGCGTCGGTGAATTGGGCAGGAATTCGAGAGCCCTCATGAGGTGAAAGAATTGGTCAGCCAAATTTGAAGATCCGCCATGGCCATTGAATTTTTTATCGGCACCAGCAATGGCAGCCGCGACCCGCCGGAACATTTCGACAGGAGTTTCCAGGATCCTGCCCTCTTTGTCCCGGCGCAGGTAACGCTTTTCAAGAACGGTAAGGGCATTTTTCGAGAGGGGGGGCATGATTTGTGAGGCGCAGGGCGCTTCCATCTTCTCAGGGTCTCCTTACACAGGTATAAAATTTCCGGGGCAATAATGAATTTATTCTTTTAAGTGAGGTATACTAGATGTGGTATACTTCAAAATCATATACCACAATATCTATGGTTGCAAGAAAATTCACCCATCCCTATGTTAAGGGCTCTCAGAATTATTCCCTGAGGTAATCAGGCCTATTATCGGGTCCCGGAAATAAGTAGATTAAATCCGGCCTACTCCCAGGGAGCCGAGGGCCAGACCGCTGCACTTGCCAAAATAGGCGCTCGATCCTCCGAAGTTCGGGTAAAAAATTCTCGTTTTCCAGCCGGCTTTTGGCTGTCGTGCATCGTTCCGCCTCTCGGCTCCTTGCGAATTTGCCAATTTATTTTTGAGAGGCGATACTTGTAGATCAATTCCAATTCGCAGGCTAAAGCCTGTGCCTGCCGTTTATGAGTCGTTACTGTTATTTGGAATCGCTCCACTAGTGCCACAGAATCCTATTCCCTGGTTCGTAAGAGAAGAGAACCGATCAGGGTCACCGCGACCAGTAGAAATCCGGCAATCGTGAAACTCAGGTGGAAACCCAGACGGTCGATCATGTAACCCATGACCGGCGTGAGCACACCTCCGCCCTCCATGTGGCTGAAGTAATAGATGCCCAGGATGGCCGAACGGTTATGGGCTGGGGTCTTGGCCACAATATAGGCTTCCGAAACGGGCATGCGGACATAGATGATCATCCCGATCATCAGAAGCAAAATTCCTGCCCCCACCCAGGAAGAGACAAATTGAAGAAGACAAACAACTGGACCGGCCAGGAATAAAACGGCCAGAACAACAGGGATTGGGCCGAAGCGATCGGACAGGTATCCTCCTATGGGACCTCCCCAGAGTCCGCCGGAATAGAGTAAAGCAAAAAAGGCGCCCGCCGTCTCTTTACTGAAGCCGATCCGGTCCACCAGGTAAAGGGGGAGGAAGGACATGGTGGAAAAAATGATGGCTCCCGCCAAAGAGCTCATGGAGATGAATATGACCAGATGACGCCACCGAAACGAATCCACCGGGCTTTCTTGCGGACGAGTGACTGACTCCTGCTTTGTCCCTTCTGCGGCTGCCCGTCTTCGCAGGACCGCATAAAAGAAAATTCCGAAGGCCATGGTGAAAACGGAGAGGGTGATAAACGAGCCGCGCCAGCCCCAGTAGGAGGCGATAACTGCGGCAATCATAGGGGCGAGAAAAAAGCTGGCGCTCCCGCCAATGATATGAAGACCCAGCGCCCGCCCCTGATGCCTTCGCTCCACTGAGGCGGAAATTAAGGCCGGGGCCGCGGGATGGTATCCACCTCCCATGACCCCCATCAAGGCCAGAAAGATCATCATCATCCAGAAAGTTTGGGAAAGGCCGACAAAAAATCCTGCCAGGGCGATCCCGCAGATTCCCACGGTCATCATAATGCGGGGTCCGAAACGATCGGCCAGCCACCCCCCGGGCAACTGGCCGATCCCGTAAGAGAGGTTAAAGGCTGAGATGACCAACCCGGCATAGGTGTAGTCCAGGGAAAAGTCGCTGCGAATCATCGGGGAAAGAGGAATTGGCAGGGCGGTGAGCAGGTGGTGTCCGAAGTGGGCCAGAACAAAGAGAGGAAGCAGGCCGGTGACAAAGGCGCCAAATTCGGTCTTTTTCTTAATGGATTCCACTTAAATTATCTGCAATTCAGACGATGGAGTTCAGACTTCAGACGCCAGACTTTTCTATATAGCGAATTTGGATCATCTCCAAATTAGTTGATGGAAATATTTTATGAAAGCCTGGCAAGGGTCCGGAAAGAAAGGCAGATTGCGCCGCAAGCATCGGCGGGATATTGCCTTCCATAACCCCCCGGCT